>JYMV01020044.1_pt1 | contig 40921 bp, 40 predicted proteins | sample 338911 | NCBI WGS metagenome assembly JYMV01 (sample SAMN03354496, study PRJNA234377) | hydrothermal vent metagenome | biome: Deep sea; feature: Hydrothermal plumes at the Eastern Lau Spreading Center, Western Pacific Ocean; material: Seawater | place: Tonga | collected 2009 | depth 2000 m m | reverse complement strand
CGTCCCAGTGAAGCACCGATTGCGAGTAAAACCAGAATCGTAATGATAGCCGTTAATAAGCGTGTGAATGGATTCCAGTCTATGCAAAAAATAAGTGATGCCAGAAGCGGGAAACAGAGTAGTAAAAAACCTCCATACGTCAGGTGGTGCGTGAAATTTCCTTTGCCGTGGAAAACTGTGTTTTCTCCGGAAACTCCTGACAAATAAGGAGTTGCAAAACTTTGATCATCAGGTCTTAACCAGTCCACTCCGTAGAAATACTGGATGATGCCGTAAATTGCAATCAACATCACGAATCCGAAGAAAACCCAAAGCAGTCGATCTTCATCAACATCGGCCAAAATTACTGCAAGCAATAAGGGCAGCAGCAGGCGCCAATTAGTGCGCAAAGCCATCAGGTGCTCGGTTTCGTAAGCGTTCAGCAGGCCTGAAATTACAGCAGAAGCCATGAAAAATAAAATTGCCCACAAAAGCGGATTGCCGAGTTGGGACAACTGGCGGTCCCGGAACCAATGAATCAAAGTGATTAAAAACAACATTGTGATTGAGACTTCTGTCCCGGCAATGCTGAACGTACTGCATATGAATAAAAGATAGAGGAAAAATCTGTTCCAGTTTTTAGCAGAAAAAAAACGGCTCATTGTGTTGAAAAAAATGGTATTGAAAAATTTACTTTAATCTCGAAAGGACATCATTTCTTCATCCGGACGATCGCGTTCCATAAGTTGCTGCAAGGCCTGAGTGCAGGAAAACCCTTCATGTAAAACTTGATAAACTGCGTTGCAGATCGGCATTTCTATTTTGTGGAGCTCTGCCAATTCATGAATGGAAACCGCGTTGCGTACTCCTTCAGCAACTGCTCCGCCGACAGGAAGACATTCTTCCAGTGAGAGCCCCTGCCCCAGCTTTTCGCCAAGAGAATGGTTCCGTGAAAGTGTTCCGGTTGCAGTCAAAACCAAATCTCCGACACCGGACATTCCCGTAAAAGTTTCTGCGGATCCGCCCATCACGACTCCAAGCCGTGTCATTTCAGCAACACCTCTGCAAATTAAGGCTGCTCTTGCATTAAGTCCGAGTTTCATTCCGTCAGCAATTCCGGAAGCAATTGCAATCACATTTTTGATTGCGCCCCCAAGCTGAACTCCAACAAGATCTGTACTTCGGTAAAGTCGAAATCTGTCTGTATGAAATTGCTGCTGCAAAATACTTCCTGTTTTTTCATCGGCACAAGCCAGTACTGCGGCAGAAGGCAAATCCAAAGCAACTTCACGTGCAAACGTCGGGCCTGAAAGCACGGCTAATTTAGGCAGATTGTCGAGCTCGTCGGCATAAATTTCGCTCATCAGTGCCAGTGAGTGTTGTTCAATACCCTTGCTGAGAATGACCAAAATATGCTCGGAAGTAACCTCCGGTCTCATTTTTTTTGCAATCCCGCGGGTGATGTGTGAAGGCAGAGAAGCAACTAGAATACGACTATTCCGGACAATTTCAGACAAATCTGTGGTGGCTCCCAGGGAATCCGGCAATGCAATGTCCGGCAGGAAAGAAGAATTGACGTGATTTGAAAGTATATCTTGTTTGGTTTCTGCTTCGTGGCACCAGAGCTGAACTGAGCTGCCGTTTTTTGCAAGCAGCCGTGCCAACGAAGTTCCCCATGCACCGGCGCCGATCACGCCAATTTGAAACTCATTTGATTGCATAATTTCGACAAGTCTCCTGCGCAGCAAGAATATTTTTCTGGAGATCCGCAAGAGGAGCAGAAAGTAAATTCAGCTGCTCCGAAAGTTCTTCGATTTGCAGGCAGGTTTGTTGAGGAGACGGACTTCCCTTATGCTGTCTCTGTTCCAGTATTTTGCGTGGATTGTGCAATTCTGCCAAATCTTCCGCAATTTCAGTTGGGTGTCCGAATTCCGCCAATGTTTTCTGCAAAGCAGCGGTTGTAATTTTTGTTTCCGGCTCAGATAATTTTACAGCGCGGGCCAGCAAATGGTAACACTCGCGAAATGGTAAATCCAAGGTTCGTGCTAAATGATCCGCAATATCGACAGAATTCATAAAACCTGTTTCACACTGCTTTTTCATTTTTTCGGTGTTTACACTCAAACTTTCAAAAACACCCTGCAAAATAACCGGCGCGGATTCACATTCACGGATAAGATCCATGATCAGATATTTCGTAACCTGTGTGTCGCGATTATAACCGCTCAAACCACCTTTTTGAATACCAAGCAGACTTGTTAAAAATCCATGAGCCAAAGACGCTTTTGATTTGATAACTTCAGCAAAGTCCGGGTTTTTCTTTTGTGGCATTATCGAAGAACCGGTTACAAAAGCATCATCAATCCGGATAAATCCAGAGTAGGGATGGCTTAAAAAAATGAGATCCTGAGCGACAATACTGAGGTGATTCATCAGCATTGCTCCTGCATGTGCCAGCTGGGATTCGTTTTCCCAGCGTGAAACTATACAGTCCAGCGTGTTGCTGTCAACCTTTGCAAAAGCCAGCAACTCTGTTGTGAGCTGACGGTCAATGGGCCATGACGTACCAAAGGCAGCGGCAGCTCCCAATGGATTGCGATTGATTTGAGAGAGCGCAAATGCGAAGCGTTCCAAGTCTCTGCAAAGTCCCTGAACATAAGCGCAGAGCCAGTGTCCCCAGGTTGTAATCATCGCCGGTTGGTAGTGTGTAAATCCGGGCATTACGCTTTCAGTATGTTTCTCTGCCTGCACCAGCAAAGCGTCTGCTAAATTTTTCACTGAACCAAACAGGTTTAAACCAACTCTGCGTAAATAGAGCCGCATGTCGCAGGCCGATTGATCATTCCGGCTGCGTCCGATGTGCATCCGCCCGCCAGCTTCAGCGCCTTGAGTTTCCGTAACAAAGGCCTCAACGTTGATGTGAACGTCCTCCTTGGCGGGGTCAAGTGAAAATTCTCCTGTCTCTACAAGTTTTTCAAGCTGGCTGAGTCCGGCTAATATGCTGCCCAAAATTTCAGTCGGAATCAGTCCCTGCCGCTGCAGCATGATGCAATGTGCGCGGTTGGTCCAAATATCGAAAGGCAGCAATAATTCGTCTGCCATCGGCAATTCCTGTACATCACGTCCTGCACAAAAAAGGACGTTCTGCTCATATGGCTTATTTTCGAGGTGACTCCCCCAAATTTGTGATTGTTTTTGTTTCATCTCTGCTCATGATTAAAACTTTGTTTGTCCATCTTAAGCGGAATCAGGAAATATGCAAGCAGATCACGCAGTAACAAACAATCAAAAACTGCTGAAAGTGGCCCTTGGATTGCATCTTCTTCACCAGTGTTTTTAACTGAAAATTGTTCAAAATAAGTTGTTTCATGGCTGGAATGTTTGACAGTAAAATTTTTACTTTGGTGCAGAAAACTCTGGATTTCAGAACCCAGCGACAGGATTTGCTGACTTCCAATATTGCCAACAAAGACACTCCCGGCTACAAAGCGGAAGATCTGGTTTTTGAAAAAAGTTTGCAAAAGGCACTTCATGCTGATGAACCGGGTTTGCTCAAAACGACAAATGCCAGACATTTTGACGGACGCCATACTCCTCCGCTGAAACTGGTGCAAGCACAGCGAATTCACAGCGCCTCGCCGTTTCCGGATTTTGACGGCAACACAGTGGATTTGGATCGTGAAATGGCTAAGATGGCTGAAAACCAGTTGATGTACAACGCCAGCATTCGGATGCTCACTCACCAGTTCCGGATGCTAAAAACCGCAATCACCGAAGGACGCTAATGAGTTTTCAATCATCGCTTAATGTGAGTGTTTCCGGAATGGCCGCGCAGCGCCAGCGGGTGAATACTATTTCCGAAAACATTGCTAACGCCAGTACAACCCGTACTCCACAAGGCGGACCGTATCGGAGGCGAATAGTTACACTGGCCGCGGTTTCAAACGACCGAACTTTTGAAGAAGAATTGCGCTCACAGCAACGCTCTTTGGACACGGCTACCGAAGTTAAGGTGGTGGGAATTTCACAAGACAACAGAGCACCGATTCTACGATATGAACCGGGACATCCGGATGCAAATGAAGAAGGTTATGTGGCCATGCCTAACGTAAACATAATGGAAGAAATGGTGAGCCTGATGGAAGCTTCACGCTCTTATGAAGCAAATGCAGCGGCGTTCAATGCCACAAAAAACATGGCACAGTCTGCGCTTGATCTGGGACGCAACGTTTAGAAATGATCTTCTGAAGTGAGATTAAATAAATTTTCAATCTGAGCTACAAAATTTTAGAAAAAACTTTATGAATATCAATTTGCCATCAGTTTCTCCTCCAATTCCAGGTCTAAGTACTGGAACTGAGATTCAAAAACAAACCGCTGAAAGCGGCGGCTTAAGCAGGACTTTTGAAAAACTGCTGCAGGATGTAAATCAGCAGCAGTTGAATGCGGAAGCGAAGCAAATAGAGTTGATGGTCACAGACAACAAGGATATTCATGGTACAATGCTTGCCCTGGAAAAAGCAGACCTCTCCTTGCGCCTCATGCTGCAAATCCGCAACAAACTGGTCAATGCATACGAAGAAGTGATGCGCATGCAGGTTTGATTACTTTATTCCTGATTCACCAAACCTCTCCAAAAAATACTAGAATCTACATGGCGGACAATTGTGCCTGCCGTTCCAGTTTTCCATACTGTCTGAAAATAGTACTGCGACAAGTCTTGATGGCTTCATAAAAACTCTGAAACCCATGATTTGTCATTTCGACTTTAAGGAGAAAGCTTAATGATATTAGTGTGGTCACTTAAAACAGATTTCTCGTATCGTTCGAAATGACACGGTAGTAGGAATTATTACGACTGAATCAGTCTCATTTAAATATTTTTTTACGTGTTACAAGTCTTGTAAAAATGTTTGTTTAAAAGATATAAATTCCTATTGATTAAAATTGATATGTGATATTCTGAGTAGTTAATTGTTGCTATCAACAATCAGAAATAATTAAACAAAAAAGAATAAAAAATGGAGTGGAAAAGAACAAATTATTGTGGTGATTTAAGAATAGAAGATGTGGACAGTGAGGTTGTGCTGATGGGCTGGTGTCAAACCAGGCGTGATCACGGCGGAGTAATCTTTGTGGATTTGCGGGATTACACTGGAGTTACTCAGGTCGTTTTCAAAATGGAAATCAGTGAGGCTGCACATGTTTTGGCAGACACGATACGCGGTGAGTTTGTTTTGGCTGTTAGAGGCAAAGTTGCCCATCGTATTGAAGGCAACGTGAATCCGAAATTGCCGACTGGTGAAATTGAGATTTTGGTGGAGACTTTGGAAATTCTGAATCAATCCCTCACACCACCCTATGTTTTGGATAATCGCGATAATGTGGATGAAAAGTTACGGCTGACTTACCGTTTTCTTGATTTACGTGATTCCACTTTGCAAAACAATTTAATGCTGCGTTCGCAGGCAATGCAAATTGTGCGGAACTATTTTACCAGTCAACGCTTTTTTGAAATTGAAACTCCGATCCTGACTAAATCAACTCCGGAAGGCGCGCGTGATTATCTGGTGCCTTCAAGGGTAAATCCCGGACTTTTTTACGCATTGCCGCAGTCGCCGCAGCTTTTTAAGCAATTGCTGATGATCAGCGGTTATGACCGTTACATGCAGCTTGCCCGCTGTTTTCGTGATGAAGATTTGCGAGGAAACCGTCAGCCCGAATTCACCCAAATTGATTTGGAACTGAGCTTTACTGAACCGGAAGAAATATTTGAGTTGACGGAAGGCCTGATGGTCAAGCTTTTTGAAGAAACCATCGGTGTGAAAGTTGAGACGCCTTTCCCCCATATGACGTATCAGCAGGCGATGGAAAATTATGGTTCCGATGCTCCGGACATCCGTTTTGATTTAAAGCTCAAGGATATTTCAGATATTGCCTCTGAATGCGAATTGCGCGTTTTTAAGCAGGTGGTTGACAAAGGCGGAATAGTCAAAGCGATTTGCGTTCAGGGAGGCGCGGAATTTTCCCGAAAGGAGTTGGACGATTTAACCGAATTCGCCCAAATTTACAGTGCAAAAGGCATGGCCTGGATTAAGCTCAACAACGATGGATGGCAGTCGCCGATCGGCAAGTTTTTCACTGCAGAACAAAAGGAGGCATTGGAAGAGCGAGTCGGTTTGAAAGTGGGTGATCTGGTTTTGTTCTGTGCAGACAACACAAAAATTGTTCATGATGCTCTTGGCAATTTGCGTAAAGAAATCGCACGACGTCGAGGGTTGATCAATGATAGCGAATATCGTTTTGTCTGGGTTACAGATTTCCCCTTGTTTGAGTACAGTGAAACCGAAAAAAGTTATACTTCAAGTCACCATCCTTTCACAATGCCGGACCTGGATGATTTGGATAAATTTGGTGAAAGCTCGCCGGAAAAAATTCGCTCCCGTGCCTATGATGTAGTTTTGAATGGCGTGGAAATCGGCGGCGGCAGTATTCGTATTCATCGGGAGGAAATTCAAAATAAAGTATTCAGGTTACTGAAATTGACAGAGGAAGAAATCGAAAGCAAATTCGGTTTTCTGATGAAAGCACTTTCTTATGGCGCTCCACCTCATGGAGGAATCGCACTGGGTTTTGACCGCATGATGATGTTCCTCCTCAAAACTAATTCAATACGTGACGTGATTGCTTTTCCAAAAACACAAAAAGCGGGCTGTCTGATGACCGATGCGCCGTCTGCAGTCGATACAGAACAACTGGATGAATTACATGTTCGGGTCAAGGCGTCGGCTCAGCAAGTGGAATAAAAATGTCTGAAAAAAGAACCATCGGCCTGATTTGCGGGGGAACAAGCGGTGAACACGAAGTATCATTGGTTTCTGCCTACAACATTCAAGCCGCGCTTGATCGGGACAAATATGAGGTGCTTTTGATAGGCATCGATAAAAGTGGTGCCTGGTTTTTGGGGAAAACTCCGGAATTTTTGGAGAACACCGATGATGTTCGTCGAGTAACTTTTAAGAAAAATTTGCCAACTTCTCCTCCACAAACCGGAAGCTCCCGTGAAGAAAACATGGCAACAACAGAACATTCCGAAAACGATTTAGCAAAAGTTGATGTTTTCTTTCCAATTACTCACGGTAAATTGGGTGAGGACGGAGCATTGCAAGGACTGCTGGAATTGTTGGGAAAACCTTATGTCGGCGCAGACGTTTACGGTTCTGCGATTTGCATGGACAAAGACGTGACAAAGCGCTTGCTGCTGCAACGCGGAATTCCTGTTGCAAACTACAAACTGCTGCGTAATCCGGAAGAGTTGTCATTTGCAGAGGCAGTGCAGGAACTGGGAGATACATTGTTTGTGAAACCCAGCCGCGAGGGCTCTTCGCTCGGTGTTTCGAAGGTCCGTACAGCAGAAGAATATGCGGAAGCTTTGCAGAAAGCGTTTGCAGCAGACCGTAATGTTTTGGTTGAAGAAGCAATTTCCGGGCGCGAAATTGAATGTTCTGTGCTGGGCAATGATTCTCCGGAAGCGGCGAGTGTTTTAGGTGAAATCGTGCCTCTCCGGGAATTCTATTCTTATGAAGCAAAGTATGTGGACGACGATGGGGCGGATTTAATAATTCCTGCGGAAATTGATCCGGACGTTTCCCAACAAATCCGCAAGGCAGCCGTAGAAGTGTTTCTGCTTACGCAGTGTCGTGGTATGGCTAGAGTTGATTTCTTTCTGCGCGATGACAATTCCTTCATTCTTAACGAAATCAATACTTTGCCCGGATTCACCAAGATCAGTATGTTTCCGAAACTTTGGGATGCCTCCGGATTAGCTTACCCGGAACTGCTGGACAAGCTGATTGAACTGGCATTGGAATGAAAAAGGAAAGTGGGCTTTTCTTTACAGTGAAGTTTTCACTATTTGCACAGAATAACGGGCAAATATTTCATCATTTGTAATGATGCATAATCCTTCACTCTGGGCCTGAGCAATTAACATTCGATCAAAAGGATCTTTGTGATGTTTCGGTAACAAACCCGCCTGATCACCATGAAAACAGGAGATTGGCAATTTTGTAAAGCCCTCCTCTTCTACTAATTGATCCAAGTTTTCGGTAGTAAATAATTTCCCCAGCGATTTTTTGATCGAAATTTCCCAAGGGCTGATTGCACTTACATAGACTACATTTCTTGGTTGGGCAATTAAGGACTTTGCTTTCACGCCTAATCGAGGGTGATCACTCAACCACCAGAGCAAAGTATGAGTGTCCAGCAATAATTTTCTCACAAATCTCCCTCAAATCCTGCCACAACTTCATCTGGTGTGTCATCGAAATCATCCGCAATTTTAATTTTTCCTTTCAACCTGCCCGGTTTTCTAGGGTTCCTGTTTTCTCGATGGGGGAGCAGGTCGAGATACGGCTTTCCGGCTTTCGCGATCACCACTTCTTCTCCTGCCCAGACACTTTCACCCAGCTTTGAAAGCTGTGATTTTGCCTCGTGCATGTTGATTTGCATTTCAAACTCCTTTTATAGATTTAGCTAAACTTAGCTAGTAAGTTAATAGTAATGAAAATTTTTGTCAAGAAAAATACTCAGGAATTGGACATTATGCAAGTCTTGAAAACGAGACCTATTTACTGCATACTAGGCTTGGTAAAGCTGGACTTAAATGTAAAAAAACTCTATTTTGTCGTCCTTTCAAGCTTTAACTTGTAAAAAACAATTATTTTAAAAGTGATGGTCCCATAAAAAGCCTGAAATCTACAGTTTGTCATTTCGACCGTAGGGAGAAATCTTTATGATTTTAGAGTGGTCGCCTAGCATAAGATTTCTCGCTGTGTTCGAAATGACACGGTTATAGGACATTTTACAACTGCATCATAAGTGTTTTTTCGACATGCGACTTCACAAAAATCCACCCCTTAATATTGTTCTCTATGAACCACAGATTCCACCCAACACGGGCAACATTGCCCGGCTTTGCGCCGCCACGAAATGTCATTTGATTTTGCTGGGAAAACTGGGATTTGATTTAAGCGACAAACAACTCAAACGTGCCGGATTGGATTATTGGCAATGGGTGAGCTGGGAGCATTTTCCTGATGCAGAAGTTTTTTTTGAAACGCTTGTTCCTGAAAACTTTCATTTTCTTTCTGTGTACAATGAGCGGCCTTATACAAAAATTCATCCAAACGAAGGCGATTATTTATTTTTTGGTAAAGAAACCTCTGGGCTGCCAAACGAATGGATGAAACGTTTTCCGGAGCACTGTTTCACTTTACCGATGTGGGAAAAAGGAGTGCGCAGTTTAAATCTTGGTTCGTCAGTGGCGGTTGTGGTTTATGACTGCTTAAGACAGTTGGGCAAATTCTAAAAATAAAATCCTTCGGGTTGGACAAATTTTACTCATTCAACCACAATCCTGCTAAGATAATTCTTTAACTAATGATGCAGTCAGACAAAGTTGTCATTCCCGCGAATGCGGATCCAGAAACTTGTAAGTATCTGAACTAATGGTTTCTCACTTTTGCGGGAATGACGATCAGTTGTAACGATTATATTTTTTTGAAACCATCAAAAACAACTAAGTAATATGGAAGAAAAATACGGCGTGATGGTTTGTGGGCACGGTAGCCGCGATGAGGAGGCCGTCAAGGAATTTCAGGCGGTTGCACAGGGACTCAAGGAGCGTTTGCCGCAATATGAAACGGATTGGGGATTTTTAGAATTTGCAACACCGGTCATTAGTAAAGGTTTGGATGCGTTGCGTGCTAAAGGCATCCGGAAAGTTCTGGCGGTTCCCGGAATGTTGTTTGCGGCAGGTCATGTAAAAAACGATATTCCTTCCGTACTCAATGCCTATCAAGTGCAAAATCCGGAGTTGTCAATTTCCTATGCACGGGAATTGGGGATCGATCTCAAAATAATCCGTGCGGCAGGTGAACGAGTAGAAGAAGCTTTGCAAAAAGCCGGAGACCGCATTTCTCGCGAGAAAACCTTGCTGGTTGTGGTTGGACGAGGAGCTTCGGATCCGGACGCCAATTCTAATGTTTCGAAAATAACCAGAATGATCTGGGAAGGTCTGGGTCTGGGTTGGGCAGAAACAGCTTATTCCGGAGTTACTTTCCCTCTGGTAGAGCCAGGACTTGAACATGCGGCACGTTTAGGTTACAAACGCATTGTGGTGTTTCCGTATTTTTTGTTCACAGGTCTTCTTGTGAAACGGATTTTTCACTATACCGATATCGTTGCAGCCAAACATCCGGAAATTGAATTCGTCAAAGCCTCCTATCTCAATGATCATCCGCTGGTTTTAGATACGTTTGCGGAGCGGGTGGAAGAAATAAGAAATGGTGCAAACAATATGAACTGCCAGCTTTGCAAATACCGCGAGCAGTTTTTGGGTTTTGAAAATGAAGTTGGGTTGCGTCAGGAAAGTCATCACCACCACGTTGAAGGTATTGGAACCGGAAGTTCCGGTGCCGCCGAAAGGTCCAGTGCCAATGGAAGTTCCGCTGTTGCAGACGATGCGCACTCTCACGATCACGCACATTCACATAGTCATGATCATGTCCATGATCACGAACACTATCCCTACCCACATGCGGATCATCCTTTGGGGCCGAAAACTTTGGAGGAGAATTCCGGAAAGTCCGGTGCCGAATGACCGTGGATTATCTTCGTGATCCGACAGCAATTTACCGTCAATCCTTCGCAACTATTCGGAATGAAGTTGATTTTTCAGACATTCCGGAAGACATTGCCAACGTGGCAGTGCGCTTGATTCACGCTTGTGGAATGACAGATATTGTGGAGAATTTGGTCTTTTCTCCGGATGCAGCACAAGCCGGAAGGGAAGCACTGCTGAAAGGTGCTGCGGTTTTGTGTGATGCGAGAATGGTTGCGGAAGGAGTTATTCGGTCAGGACTGCCTGCAAATAACGAAGTGCTATGCTGGAATAATCATCCGGAATGTGCTGCACTTGCCAAAAAAATGGAAACAACACGCTCAGCGGCTGCCGTGGAATTCTGGCGGCCACAACTTGCCGGTGCGTTAGTCACAGTCGGCAACGCACCCACAACATTGTTTAGGCTGCTGGAAGTTCTCGCAGAAGGAGTTGAACCGCCCGCTGTTATTTTGGGCTTCCCCGTCGGTTTTGTAGGAGCGGCAGAGTCTAAAGAATTACTCGTAAAACAATGCCGGGATACCGTACCTTTTTTGACACTTTCCGGGAGACGTGGCGGCAGTGCAATGGCAGCGGCGGCGGTCAATGCTTTAGCAAAATTGTCTGAAAATTAAGGAGTTGTCAGCCACGGATTAACACGGATAAAAACGGATAAAAAAATAAGTAAAATCAACTGTCTTTTGTATCTGCGCAATCAGTGGCTAAAAAAAGTCAAAACGTTTTGCTTACTACTTGTCAATCAGTGGCTATTAAAATAAATTTTCAGAGTTAATATGCCTGATATTTCAAAAAAATGGTTACGGGTAATTGGAATCGGTGAAGACGGCTGGGACGATTTGACTGCCGATTCCCGCGCTTTACTCTATGAATCAGAAATCGTGCTTGGTGGCGAGCGTCACCTGAAAATGATTCCGGATGACTGGAAAGGAGAGCGTATTGTCTGGTCTTCGCCGATTCGGGAAGCTGTTTCAAAAATTGTCAGTTGGCGTCCTGAGAAATCTGCCGGCGGTAAAAAAGTCGCGGTACTGGCGAGTGGTGATCCATTGTGTTATGGAATTGCAACCAAGTTGTTGCGGCATTTGCCGATTGAGGAAATCTGGATTAAGCCCGCAGTGACCACTTTTTCGCTGATGTGTTCACGAGTCGGCTGGTCACTTCCTGATGTAGAAACATTGACGATTCACGGGCGTCCAGTGGAAATGCTGTATCCGTTTGTACAACCCGGAGCAAAATTACTTGTCCTCAACAAAGACGAGGAAAGTCCAAAACATGTTGCAGAACTGCTGAGCTCACGAGGTTTTGGTAAAAGTAAAATCACCGTTATGGAACATTTGGGTGGTTCTAAGGAACGTCAATTTTCAGGTCAAGCCGATTCATGGAATCATCCAAACGGTGCGGCACTCAATGCCATGGCCCTTGAATGTATTCCTGGCAGTAACGCAAACGTCCTTAGCAGAATACCGGGTCTTCCGGATGAAGCGTTTTTACACGACGGTCAACTGACCAAGCGTGAAATTCGGGCGGTAACTTTATCGAAATTGATGCCGATTGTCGATCAAGTTTTATGGGACGTAGGGGCAGGTTGTGGTTCGGTGGCCATTGAATGGATGCGTACCAATCCTCGCTGTATAGCAGTGGCTATTGAAAAATCGAAATCCCGTTTGAAACTGATTGAACAAAACGCCCGTGAGCTTGGCGTACCAATGCTAAACATAGTTTCCGGAAGCGCACCGGAAGCTTTGGTGGATTTACCCGCGCCGGACGCGGTTTTCATTGGCGGAGGACTTTCATCTGGGAATTTGCTGCAAACCTGCTGGAACGCGCTCAAACCTGGAGGTCGCCTGGTCGCAAATGCAGTCACGCTTGAAAGTGAACAAAAATTGATCCAGTGGCAAAATGAAAATGCCGAAAAGTCCGGTGCTAGTGGAGATTTAACACGTTTGAGTGTGTCTCATGTGGAAAAAATTGGAAAATTTCAGGCATGGAAAGCGACGCGCCCTGTGACTCAACTTGCTGTTATAAAAAAATATTAACTACAGGAGTTTGCCACAGATTGCCACGGATGTTCGCGGATATTTTTATCCGTTTTTATCTGTGCGGATCTGCGGCTAAAAATTGATGAAAAAAAGAAACATGGAAAAATCGGGAATCCTTTACGGAATCGGTGTAGGTCCGGGTGATCCGGAGCTGCTGACCCTTAAAGCTCACCGTCTGATTAACGAATGTGATGTTTTGGCTTATCCTGCGCCAGAAATTGGTGATGGGCTGGCCTTGCAGATTGTACGTCAATTGTTGAGCAATGATCCAGATTTGTTTCCACTTCGGATGCCGATTGCAGTCTCACCTTTTCCGGCACAGCAAGCCTACGATCAGGCAGCAAAAATATTGGAAATTCCGCTGGAATCAGGAAAATCAGTGGCTGTAATATGCGAAGGAGACCCCTTCTTTTATGGTTCGTTTATGTATTTGTTTGAGCGGCTTGCAGCAAGTTACAAGACTGAAATTGTACCTGGGGTTTCCTCTCCGATGGCCTGTGCGGCAGTCTTAAAAACAGCTCTTGTTTCGCGCAATGAAATTTTAACAATTCTACCGGGACCTCTTGAAGAAAAAGAGCTGGAACGACGATTGTCAGACACTGATGCCGCGGCTATTATGAAGGTTGGACGACACCTGCCAAAAATACGGAGAGTGCTGAGGCACTTGAGACTGGAGCATTGTGCGCAATATGTAGAGCATGCCACCATGCACAATCAGCAAATTATTCCAATTGAAAATCTTGAAGCACAAAAGGTTCCTTATTTCTCAATGATTCTGGTCCGTAAAAAGATAAGTCAAGTTGGTGCTGGTGTTATATGAGTAAACGGATAGTTGTTTTTTGTTTAGGAATCAGTGCTTTGCCGGTTGCAAAAAAAATAGCTGCTAAACTTGGTGCAGAACTGCATGGTAAAGCAGATCGTATTTCACAGGAAAGTTATGAATCAGACGTAGATATTTTTTTCACTAACGCGATGCAGCATCTTTCGTCTTTGTTTCGTGAAGGAGTGCCGATTATCGGCGTCTGTGCATCTGCCGTTTTGATTCGCGGAGTAGCAAAATCATTGCAAGACAAGCAAAACGAACCACCCGTGATTGCGGTTGCAGAAGATGGAAGTGCAGTCGTTCCGTTGCTTGGGGGACATCACGGTGGAAATGAATTAGCGAGGAAAATTGCTTTATTGTTGGGAGTAATGCCGGCCATTACTACCGCCGGAGATTTACGTTTTGGTATTGCATTGGACGAACCTCCGGAAGGTTTTGTATTGACCAATCCGGAAGATGTGAAGGAGTTCACTGCTGAATTATTGAGTGGTGAATCGGTGAAGCTTTCTTCGGAAAAGAATCCGACAGCCCCGGATTCCGCACATGGAAACAAAACTGCAGCACCTGATTATATGCCGGTGTTTTACAAATGGTTGCAGGATAGTCTGTTGCCTTTTTCGGAGAATGGAAAACTCCGGATTTCGCTGTCCACAAGACCTATTTCCGGAAATGCAGAACATTTGGTTTTTCTAATCACACCGGAACTTCCTGTAAAAAATATTGCGGTTGGCGTAGGTTGTGAGCGTGGGACGAAGCCGCAGGAATTGATATCACTTGTCCAGAAAACATTGCAGGAAAATGATATTGCTCCGGAAAGAGTTGCGGTTGTTGTCTCGCTTGATCTGAAATCAAATGAACCGGCGGTTCATGCCGTTGCAGAATATTTATCCGAAATTTCCGGTTCAGAATGTCCAGCACGTTTTTTTGAAGCAGCCACTTTAGAAGCCCAAACTCCGAATCTCCAAAATCCTTCGGAAATTGTTTTTCGGGAAGTCGGCTGTCACGGAGTAGCCGAGGGCGCGGCTTTGGCGGCTGTTACGGCTTCCGGAACGACCGATGCCGCCGGAAAATCCGTTAGCTGCGGAAACTTGCGGGTGCCAAAAATGAAGTCAGCAAGGGCAACTTGTGCGGTTGTAGAATCGGTTGATTTACTTGATCCACAAAAAATAGGGCGGGCTCAAGGTACTTTGTTTATAGTTGGAACGGGGCCGGGAACACCGAAATGGAGGATTCCGGAAGCTGAAAAAATGATCCGGAAAGCTACCGACTGGGTAGGTTATGGATTGTATCTGGACTTGATTTCAGATTTGGACAATGGGCAAAATCAACACCGTTTTGATTTGGGTCAGGAAGAAGTACGGGTTTGTCATGCCTTAAATCTGGCTGCACAAGGCAAAACGGTTGCTTTGGTTTCATCTGGAGATCCTGGAATTTATGCAATGGCAACGCTGGTTTTTGAGTTGCTGGAAACTGGAAGGTCCAGTATCGCCGGAAGATCCGGTGTTGCAGAAAAATCCGGTTCCGCCGGAAGACCCGGCTCTGCAATAGATTCTGCGGCGGAATGGCAAAGGATTCGAGTTGAAGTCTCTCCTGGAATTTCTGCCTTGCAAGCGGCGAGTGCCCGGATTGGCGCACCGCTCGGTCATGATTTCTGCACGATTTCGCTTTCAGATTTACTTACGCCGTGGGAAACGATTGAACGCCGGATTCGTGCCGCAGCTGAAGGTGATTTTGTGATTGCATTTTATAATCCTGTTTCGCAACGTCGAACCACCCAACTGGCTCAGGCGAAGGAGATATTGTTGCAGCATCGACCAGCTGAAACACCTGTTATATTGGGCCGGAACCTTGGTCGTGATGAAGAAAAAGTTCAGGTTGTTTTGTTGGAAAACCTGGATCCAACTCAAGTTGATATGCTGACGGTAGTTCTAGTTGGCTCAAGTCAAACACGCCGCCTGCAGTTGCCAAACGGAGAAGTTAAGGTTTATACTCCACGTGGATATGACCAAAAATCATAAATATTAAATCAAAAATCTAATGACAGTACATTTTATTGGAGCAGGGCCGGGAGCGCCTGATTTAATCACTATTCGCGGAAGGGACTTAATCGCAAAATGTCAGGTTTGTCTTTACGCCGGCTCGCTGGTTCCAAAGGAAGTGGTGGCTTTTGCTCCGGAAGGGGCGTTGGTGCGGGATACAGCACCGCTGAATTTGGAGGAAATCATTGCGGAAATTAAAACAGCCCATGATGCCGGAAACGATGTGGCGCGTGTGCATTCCGGCGACCCTTCAATTTACGGAGCCACTGCAGAACAAATGCGGCGGCTGGATGAACTTGGAATTCCGTATGACGTTACTCCCGGGGTTCCGGCATTTGCGGCGGCTGCTGCGGAATTAAAACAGGAGTTGACCCTGCCTGAAATCAGCCAGACCATCATTGCCACCCGCACCACCATGCACGCCTCTGCGATGCCGGAAGGTGAGGAACTCTCAAAGCTGGCTTCAATCGGGGCAACCCTCGCTATTCACTTGTCGGTACGAAATCTCAAGTTTGTGCAGAATGAGCTGATTCCGCATTACGGCAAGGATTGTCCGGTTGTGGTGGCCTATCGGGTGACCTGGCCGGATCAACAGTTCATTCACGGAACGTTGGCAAATATTCGAGAAAAACTGCGTAAATCCAAAATCAGCCGTACCGCATTGATTTTAGTCGGTCAAGTTTTTGATGAACATAATTTCCGGGACAGTGCTCTTTATGATCCACAACATGTGCATGTGTTAAGGCCAAAGAAAAAATCGGTAAAAAAATGAGGAGAATTATTGGTTTTCATTTTGATCTGTTTTTGAATTTCTCAAACCATGAGCTCAAATTTTCCCTCAAATCTCATCACAACACACCTGTTGTCATGCCGCCACCAAAAACTTGATGCATGAGTTCCCTGATTCACCGGCTCAATCTTTATTTTGAAGTTTTGCCGGAACGGCTCCGTCCCTGGCGCTGGTGGGTGCTGTTTATGTACATGATCCTGATGGCTTTTCTGGCCGCTGGCATACCGCGTTTTGCCTTCACCTGGGCGAATGACGATATGTTCGGTAAAGATGATCCGGTTCAAATTTCTCTGGACCGGATCAAGGAACTCTTCGGTGGCACGGTTACTCTTGGTATGGTTTACCGACCAGTCGACGGCGATTTATTTTCAGTGAGAAGTCTGGGAGCTTTGCGGAACATCCACGATGTCTTGGATGCAGAAGCCGTCCGAGGTGTGGATGATCTGGAAAATTCACTGGGACTTTTGAGCGAAGTGGAATCCCTGATCAATGCCACCTACATCGAAGTTGAAGGAGACAACATCCGTTTTCGTGATTTTGTCGGTGAGGAACTGCCTTCAAGTCCGGAACAGAGCAGGTTGCTCCGTGTGCAGGCACTCAAGGAACCTGAGTATCCACGTGTTCTGGTTTCCGACAACCTGAAGTATGGCATGATGTTGTTGCGGACTAACTTCAATGCCGTTCCGCTCGTAGAGGATGAGCTTGAACTGCTGAAAGGCTTTGCAGAAAACGAGCTTGAAGAACAAGATGAACAGAAGGCGCAGTTTGTCAAGCATGGCTTGGAGGATTATGCAGATTTTGAAAAAAAGATCTGGAACCTGCTGAGTGAAGAACGGTTCAGTAAGGATCTCGTTTTCATGCATCCCAGTTGGGGAGCTTCCTATCAACTCGACGTCTGGGCTGTTGAATATCAGAGAGCACTGGTCATTTCCCTCATCTTAAGTCTTATACTGACTTATTTGTTGCTGGGGTCACTGCGGGCGGTGATTTGGCCGATCCTGATTTTCGTTTCAAGTATAGTAGGCGTTCTTGGTCTGGCAGGCTGGACTGGCTGGCCCATCGACCTTTCGCTCTACATTGCTTTCGGACTGGTCAGCGTAGCTGCAATTGCCGATGTGGTACACGTAATGTCAGGGTACCTGTTTTTTCATCAGCAGGGACAAAATCACAGAGAAGTGATGCGCTCAGTCTTCAGCAAAACTGCGCTTGCCTGCCTGCTGACCAGCATAACTACTGCAATCGGTATCATGTCCCTCTTTTTCATCAAGCTGCGTGTAATTCAAACAATGGGTCTGCTGGGAGGTATCGGGGTGATGTTTGCTTTCATGCTGACCATCATCGTGTTGCCCGTTCTGTTGAACTGGTTCCCTCCTCGTCCTGCAAGAATTTCCAAACAATCTAAAGTCACTCTGATTCTACGGATCGTACAGCGTTTGCTTCGGGGTATTGAAGGAATGAGCTCGGGTTATCCAAGGACGGTTATCCTATTTTTTGCTGCAGGCGGGTTTCTGCTGATTCTAGGAATAACGCGGATTGAAATCGACACGGTTTTCTCGGATTACTATCCGCAGGATTCGCCTGTGCGTCAGACAATCAGCTTGCTGGACGAGCAGTTTCTCGGCACCGGAAACATGGAAATCCTGCTCGAAACGGAAACTGAAGGTGTATTCAGAGATCCTGAGGTGCTTCTTGCACTGGAAGCAGTGAAGCAATGGCTTGAGACTCGATACCCGGAACTGGTTACTCACAACTGGACGCTGAACAACCAACTCAAACAGACTCATCGCAAACTGATGGAAAATCGTGAAGAAAACTATACCGTTCCTGACAGTCCGGAACTGGTCTCACAGCTTTTGGTACTCATCGAAGGAGGAGATTACGAAAACCTGGAACGGATGGTTTCGCTGGATTATGCTAATGCGAGGATGAGCGTCTCCCTGAAAACCATCGGCTCAAAAAAGTCGGTAGAACTGCTCAACGTTATCCAGCCGGTAATTGAACGAATTCTCGCCCCGCTCAAGGATCGTTACCCTGGACTCAGGGCGACGGTAACAGGTGGAGTTGGAGCCTGGGCTAGGGTGTTCGACGCGATCAGCTGGTCTCAAATACGCAGCTTCGGGCTGGCCTTCATTATTATTTCGCTGATCATGGTGGTCATTTTCGGTTCACTGAAACTTGGTCTGGTAGCAATTCTACCTAATACTTTTCCGATGTTGACAGTGTTTGGGCTGATGGGCTGGCTTGACTTTAAACTGGATACCACCACGCTGATGACCGCACCGATCATTATTGGAATCGCTGTGGATGACACGATTCATTTTATCACACACTACCGGCTGTCCCTGCTCCGCGGAGCAAGTATTTCTGAGTCTATCCATGCCACCCTCCAAGAAGTCGGACAGGCGATTGTTTTCACCACGCTGATATTAATGACCATCTTCGTTTGCTTCATCCTGGTCAGTCACGTTGGAGTTTCTCGTTTCAGCATTCTTGCTGTTATCTCCATTTTTTCAGCACTGATTGCTGATTTACTGCTTTTGCCGGCACTATTTCGAGTTTTACAAATACGGGGTTAGATATTATTATCTGAATTTGGGTCTGATGAATCAGCTGTAAAGTCCAAGTTTTCAACTTGATTTTATCATTATGTGATGTGTCTAAGTACATAGTCCATCACCTCATCAATTGTACTGCAAACATCAAAGGCATTAAGTTGTGGCCTTTCCACAATCAAAACAGGAATTTTCATTTTTCGTGCAGCCTCAATTTTTGCGTAGGTCGAATCACCGCCGCTGTTCTTAGTGACTAAAAGTGTTATCCTGTGCTGCTGAAACAGGGCAAGTTCGCTTTCAAGAGTGAACGGGCCACGCCTCTGCAAAAAAGTTGCATCCGACCAAGCGGAAACCCTGGTGACGGATTCATCAAGTTCCGGAACATCCACTGTACGCACCACAAAATGACATTTTTTACATTGCTGAAAAAACTCTAAACCTCTATTCCCAGTTGTCAGAAAAACAGTCGGCGTTGATAATTTGGTGTTCGAAATTTCAAATTGGTTTTTTAAATATTCAGCGGCAACTGTCAAATCCGGAACCTCGATCCATTGATCACCGGTCTGTTTACTCCATGGCTTACGGGTCAAACGCAAAAATGGTATTTGCAGTTCTGTTGCCGCTGCAAGTGCGTTTTTACTGATTTGTGCAGCATAGGGATGGGTAGCGTTGACCAGCAAAGTAATTTTTTCCTGCAGCAAATAATTTTGCAGTCCGGACTTGCCGCCCGTACCGGTAGTTCCGGAAAAGCCGCCGATCCGAACTTCTCCAGCTGGAAGTCTCGGATGTTTGGTGGCTCCGTACAACGAGGTGATAACAGTCAACATCTCCAGAGAAAATTGCGAAACCAGGCACTCAGCCAGATCGTAGGCTTCGCGTGTTCCACCCAGAATTAAAAGTTTTTCAGGCATTGTTTTCGGCCTCTCCAACGAGTTCTCCATGGGAATTCGCACCGGAGGTTCTGGCAATCACTAGAATATTGAGATGAGTTTCTGTATTTCGCAATGCTTTTCGAACAACAAGGCAGGCTTGTTCTGCGATTCTGTCCGCAAGGGGCAGGCCCGCGTTTTGTGCCAGTTTTAAAACCTCGTTCGCAGTGTTGGCAGATTTGGTTTTCTCACATAATTCTTGATTTGCACCGAGTCTCTTCAGTTGTTCTGCCAACTGGTTAAAATCCACTTGGCTGCGTCCGGAATGTAAATCAAGATGACCTTGTGCCAACTTGGTGAGTTTACCGAATCCACCTCCGATCGTGAGTTTAGGCAAAGGATGTTTACGGAAATATTTAAGCAGGCCGCCCGCAAAATCTCCCATATCAAGCATAGCTTCGTCAGGAAGTCCGTAATGGTTCTGCACTAATTTTTCGCTGGTAGAACCGGTGCATCCGGCGACGTGTTGCAAGCCGTTGGCGCGCGCGACGTCGATGCCACGATGAATGGAATGAATCCAGGCGGAACAGGAATACGGAATGACAATGCCGGTTGTGCCCAAAATCGAAATTCCACCCAAAATACCGAGGCGTGGATTCCACGTTTTTTTCGCTAATTCTTCACCACCGGAAACGGCAATCGTCAGTACGACATCTCCGGAATGATGAAATTTTTCAGCAATTTCGGATACAACAGCGCGCATCATTTGCCGGGGAACAGGATTGATCGCCGGTTCTCCAATCTCCAGTGCAAGTCCAGCTTTCGTGACTGTCCCCACTCCGGGTCCTGCGTTGAAAACTACTCCTGATCCCGGAATTCCGTACCTGACAGTAACACTGATTTCAGCTCCATGTGTCACGTCCGGATCGTCACCCGCGTCTTTGATAATAGCTGCAGTTGAAACATCTGCTCCAAGTTTTGTGTGACACAGCGCAAATTTCGGCTGTTCACCTTTGGGTAAAACTATGCTGACAGAATCAGGAAATTCGCCGGTGATCAGCGCCGTTAAAGCGGCTTTGGTTGCAGCAGCAGCACAGGCTCCTGTGGTCCAGCCACGCCGGAGTGGACCGGAAGGTTTTTCAATCATGGTGCAATCGAATCTTTGCTGTAAAAATCTTGCTTATCCTGTTATTCTGTCACAAACGAAAAAGATGTAATTTTATGACTCTAACGCATTTTAACAATTTTTTCAGAGCAAAATATTTATGCAATCACTTCCTTTTGAGTTACCAAGGTTTGAACCGGGATGGGTTTGGTTAGCAGGCTCAGGTCCCGGAGATCCAGGATTGCTTACTCTTCACGCTTTAAATGCACTGCGCCAGGCCGATGTACTGGTTTATGATGCCCTGGTTGGCAAAGGAATTCTGGAATTGGTTGCACCTGATTGTAAACTGGAATATGCCGGAAAACGTGGAGGCAAGCCTTCAGCAAAACAAAGAGATATTTCTATACGTCTGGTGGAATTGGCAGAGCAGGGTAAGTGTGTTTTGCGACTCAAGGGTGGTGACCCGTTTGTATTTGGAAGGGGCGGCGAGGAGGCTTTGTATTTGGCGAAAGCTAAAATTCCTTTCCGGATTATTCCTGGTATTTCGGCAGGAATTGGAGGTTTGGCTTATGCCGGAATCCCGGTAACGTATCGTGATTTTAATTCTGCTGTCACTTTTCTTACGGGACACGGAATGGCCGGCGATATTCCGGAACGGCACAACTGGGATGCGATCGCGCAGGGATCACCGGTGATCGTGATGTACATGGCAATGAAATATCTCGGTGTGATTGCAGCTCGTCTGATGCGAAACGGCCGTTCTCCGGATGAACCGGTCGCAGTGATCACTGAGGCAAGTTTACCGGATCAGCGTGTTTTAGAAACCAGGCTCGGAACTTGTGCGGCAGATATTGAAAAACACGGATTTGAACCTCCTGCTGTAATTGTGGTTGGTGAGGTTGTCTCTTTACGTGAATTTTTGAAATGGATGGATTAGCTTGAATAAGTTAATTTCGAAAAACAACAATAAACTATAAAAGGAAAATATGTACATACCAGCAGACTTCAAGATGAACGACGCAGCAGAAATTCGGGCTTTTGTGCAGGCACATCCTTTTGGAACTTTGCTGACAAATGGCAAACAAGTCCCGCAAGTGACTCACTTACCAATGCAGCTTCTGACTGATGATGCGGAAAATGACTCACTCAACCTTCATCTGTCAAAAGCAAACCCACATGCCAGTGGACTTGAAAACGGAGAAAGCGCGATTGCGGTTTTTGTAGGAACAAACGGTTACATTTCGCCTCGCTGGTATGCAGCAAAGGATAATGTTCCAACCTGGAATTACACAGCAGTACATGCAATTGGAACGCTGCGGAAAATTGAAAATGAGGAAGAATTGATGAAACTGGTGGATCAATTGACCATAGAACATGAGGCGGGTGCAGAGTCACCATGGCGAGCCGACTGGTCTGTTGCAAAAATTCGAAAAATGGTCAAAGCGATTGTAGGATTTGAATTGAAGGTTGAACGTTGGGAGGGAAAAAAGAAAGTTGGTCAAAATAGATCGGCTGAAGATCAGGCCAGTCTCAAACGAAATTTGGAAAATTCAGGAGACCCAGCTTATCAAATGCTCGCAAAACAAATGAAAACAAATTAGCTTGCCCAAAAACTAAAACATGGTAAAAATCACAAAAGTTTATACACGCACCGGTGACTCCGGACAGACCGGGCTCGTTGGGGGAAAGCGGCTTCCGAAAGATCATCCGCGCATCGAAGCTTACGGAAGCGTCGATGAACTGAATAGTAACATCGGAATTGTATTAAGTTTTCTTTTGCAGAAGAAAAAATCAAAACGGCGGGACAAACTGGAACTGATTTTGGAAGCAATTCAGCAAAAACTTTTTGACATGGGCTCCGAACTGGCGACTCTTCCCGGTGATGAGTACGAGGGACAGCTCACTTTACAGGCCGAAGACGCGGAATGGCTGGAGGAAATAATTGATGCAATGAACGAAGAACTGCAACCGCTGAAAAGTTTTATCCTGCCGGGCGGAACACCGCTAAATGCGTTTTTGCACCTCGCACGTACTGTTTGTCGAAGAGCCGAGCGAGATATTCTCAAACTCAAGCAGCTTGATTTGGTGAGTCCGGAAATCATCAAGTACATAAACCGGCTTTCCGATTTCCTTTTTGTCGCCGGACGTTGGGTCACAGAAACCCTTGGTGAAAAAGAAACCTTGTGGCAGCCGGGAAAAAGTAAGCCGGACTGGAATTGGAACAATTAAGTAACATACCAGGAATTTAATGCACCGCGTTGCCACCAAACCCGGAGATTTGGACTCCGAAAAAAATTTTGAAAGCGGACCTTACTCCGCCCGTCAAACTCCCGCCGATATTTTATTCATCAGTACTGCCGATACGGAGCTTTCCGGACTGGCCCAGGTTTGGGGTAAGCGTTTCCGGAAAAAAGCGAGCCCTACACTGCGTTTGATGCAGGCCAATCCGCTCCAGCATCCTGACGCAGCTGAACATTATGCCGATCATGTTTTGTGTAAAGCCAGGCTGGCAATTTTTCGTCTACACGGCGGTTACGGTTATTTTCCGCATCTGCTGGATGAAATCCTCCACATAAAAAGTCACGGTGCAAAAACTCGGATTCTAGTACTGCCCGGAACTGATGAATGGGATCCGGAGTTAATGAAGTTCAATGATTACGCAGAACCGCTGGTGCGTCAAATGTTTACCTATTTCCGTGAAGGCGGAGTTGAAAACATGGAACGTGCGGCTGAGGCGGTGGAAATGCTGCTGGAAAATAAAACCAAGGACTTTCCGGAAGCAGTGATTGTTCCAACATTTGGCTGGAGAACAAACAAATCAAAAATCAGCAACCAGAAATCAGCTAGCGGCCGAGTTTGGATCACCTTTTACCGTGCTCTGCAGCAAACTGGCGACATGGCTGTGGTTGAGGCTTTAACCGAAGCTTTGAAAAAACATGGTCTTGAAGTTTCGGGATTTTACGCTTATTCGTTGCGTGAACCGGAAGCACAGGAAGAGTTGCTGCGTAAAGCGGAAAAAGAACCTCCGGACGCGATTTTGACTATGCAGAGTTTTTCGATTGGATGCATGGATGAGGGGGATAAAGCTCGCTTGTCGTTTTTGGAGAGACTGAATTGTCCGGTGATTCAGGTACCAACTTCAACCGAAGACCGTGAAGCATGGCTGAAAAATCCACGAGGTTTTTCTGCTTCCAATGCCGCAATGTCCGTGGTACTTCCTGAAACAGATGGACGGCTTTTCAGCACAGTTGTCGGTTTTAAGCAGGAACAGGAAGCAGCACCGGAATTGGAGTTCCATTCGAAACGTCTGGCTCCGGATGTGAAGCAAATTGCACATGTGGCGGAGCTTACCGCAAATTGGGTGCGCCTGCGAAGAACAGCAAATTCAGAAAAACGGGTCGCTATTATTTTGGCAAATTATCCAAACAAAGACAGCCGCCTCGGAAATGGAGTTGGACTTGATACTCCGGCCAGTGTGATTGCTTTTCTAAAAGATTTGGGAAAACGCGGGTACTGTATTTCATTTTTCCCCGGAACGGAGTCCGATTCTACCGGAGAAGATTTGGGAGCGAAAATTCCGGAAACAGGCGACGAATTGATCCGGATTTTGCAGGCAGGAATCACCAATGATGCGGAATTGAGTTACGGCAAAACGCCGGAGCAAGGCATTTCCCGCAAGCGTTTGTTTGCCATGATCGACGCACTTCTGGCACCGGACCTTCCGGCGGAAAAAAGTCAAGCAACTTTGGCCAAACAATGGACGCATGAAGTCGCGGATTTCATTCCGGTTGCCGGAAAGCGTTTTGGCAACATTTTCATCGGGATCCAACCGCAGCGCGGATTTGGTTTGCAGACTCAGGCGATTTATCACGACCCGGCTTTGTCTCCGCCTCCGGAATATCTGGCGTTTTATCAGTGGATTCGTGAGGACTTTGACGCACATGCCGTAATTCATTTTGGCAAACACGGCAATTTGGAATGGCTGCCTGGACGGAGCGTCGCTCTGGGATCTGACGATTTCCCGCAAATTGCCTTGAAAACTTTGCCGAATTTGTACCCCTTTATCGTCAATGATCCGGGCGAAGGAGCGCAAGCCAAACGTCGTTCGTCCGCCGTGATTGTCGATCACCTCACCCCGCCTTTGACCCGTGCCGGTCTTTACGAAGAACTGGATCGCGCCGAACGTTTGCTCGAAGAACACGCCCACTGTGAAACGCTTTATCCTGAACGCGCCCACGAACTCGAACACGAGATTGAGCATCTGCTGGAACACGTCGATTGGAGTGCGGAACTTCCGGAAGATGAGGATCAACTTAACGCCCTTAGCAGTCATCTTTGTGAGTTGAAAGAAAGTCAAATTCGTTCCGGTTTGCACATTTTTGGGCAACTTCCTGAAGGCGAGAAAAAAATTGATTTTTTGCTTAGTTTACTGCGAATGCCCTCTGTGGAGCGTCCGGGTTTGCTACAGGCACTTTTGGGCAAAGAACCGGATTTTGATCTCGATACGCTGTCAATTCGGGAACGTGACGAAATTGAACAGCAAGCCAGAGATTGGATAAAAGACGAAGTGAGCCTTACATTAAATCAAACAAAAAAATCCGAAATCCGAAAGCAAGCCTTACATCCTACATCCGAAATCAGCCGCTGGCTCCACGAAACTCTACTGCCGCGTTTTAAGCGTTGTGCAGATGAAACCCGCAGTTTGGCTTTGGCCCTCGAAGGACGCTTTGTGAGTCCGGGACCATCCGGCGCGCCAACGCGGGGACGGATTGATGTTTTGCCGACGGGGCGGAATTTCTATTCAGTCGATCCCCGTGTGATTCCCACGCAGACTGCATGGCGTTGCGGACAGGCGTTGGCCGAAGAATTGATTGAACGCTACCGTGCGGATCATGGTGAATTCCCAAAAACGACTGCACTCGTGATTTGGGGAACCTCGAATATGCGTACAGGCGGCGATGACATCGCACAGGCTTTGGCGCTTTGGGGATGTGAACCGGTTTGGGAACCTGTTTCCGGACGTGTGGTTGATTTTGAAATATTGCCGCTTTCTGTTTTGGGAAGGCCACGGGTGGATGTGGTTTTACGCGTTTCCGGAATGTTCCGAGACTCCTTCGGAGACGTGATGCGACTGCTTTCAACCGTGCCAAAACGCCTGGCCGAACTAGACGAACCGGAAGAGATGAATCCGGTACGTGCTGCATGGCTCTCTGATCAGGAGCGTTTGAAGTCTACCGGAGTTTCTGCGGAAAACGCTAAACGGCTGGCGGAATTACGGGTATTTAGTTCCGGACCTGGAGCATACGGAACCGGACTTTTGCCTTTGATTGACGCTGGAAACTGGGAAACTCGCGGCGATTTGACTGAAGTGTTTTTGAAATGGGGCGGACATGCTTACGACTCCGACGGCACTAGTTCAGAGGAAATAAATTTGTTGCGTCAAAGACTGAGCACCGTGGAAATTGTTCATCAAAATCAGGATAACCGCGAACACGATATTCTTGATTCGGATGACTATTTTCAGTTTCAGGGAGGACTACAGGCGGCTATCACAGAAATAAAGGGTTCCGCTCCTGCGACTTATCACGGCGATTCAAGCAATCCGGAAAAAATAAAGATCCGCACACTCAAGGAGGAATTCAACCGTGTTTTCCGGAGCCGTGTCCTCAATCCTAAATGGCTCGAAGCCATGCGCGAGCACGGTTACAAAGGTGCGTTTGAGATGGCCGCCACTGTCGATTATTTATTCGGCTACGATGCCACCTGTGACATTGTTGCCGATTATCAATATGAAGAAGTAGCCCAAAAACTTCTGCTTGATCCGGAACAGCAAAAGTTCTTCCGTGAACACAATCCGCTCGCCCTGAAAGATGCCTCACAACGTCTGCTTGAAGCAAATGAACGAAACATGTGGGAAAACGCAAATCCGGAAACATTGGAAGCACTCGAATCTGCGATTTTGGAAATACAGGGGGAGGTGGAATAATGAAAATATTATTTAAACAAATGTTTACAAAAACCCATTTTCATTGTAGCATGAATAATGCTTATTATTTCATGAACTATTCAAAAAATTTTTACAGAGACTTATATGGCTAATTTGCAGGTTCGTTCAATCGACGATCAACTTTATGTAGCATTGGGAAGACGCGCCAAGATGGAGAACCGTTCCATCAGTCAAGAGGTGATTTCTATTTTGAAAAAACACCTCTCTTCTCCTGTTTCCCAACATGAAAAAAATACACAAAATTTCCTTGAATTGTGCGGAACATGGGAAAGTGAAAAAAGCTCGGAGCAGATTATTGAAGAAATTAAACAAAGCCGCCGAACAGATAGCCGGTTGAAAGTGGAGTTTTAATGTATTTACTGGATACAGACACGCTTATTTATTCGCTGAAAGGACATCAAAATGTTGTTGATAATCTTCGAATTTATGCGGATGCACCTAAAGCAATTTCAGTAATCAGCTATGGAGAGTTAGTTTTTGGTGCAGAAAAATCAGAACAAATAGCAAACAATTTAGCCAAAGTTCATCGTCTGCGTGAAGTATTTCCGGTGATTGATCTGAGTTGTTCGATCATGGATACTTTCGGTAACATAAAGGCGGAGGTAGAACGAAAGGGTAAAACAGTCGATGATTTTGATTTACTGATTGGAGCCACAGCATTAACGCTGGGCTACTGTGTTGTCAGCAACAACGAAAAACATTTCAAAATGATTTCCGGACTGAAAATGGTTAATTGGACAAATCCTGTAGATTTTTCACAAACATGGTAGCAATTTTTCTTCATAACAAACGAACGCAACATGTGGGAAAACGCCGATCCGGAAACTTTGGAAGCACTCGAATCCGCGATCCTGGAAATTCAGAGGGAAGTTGAATAATGAAATAAAACTGGTAATTTGCTATTCAATTAGTTACAATAACACTATCAATAGTACTATTAACAGTATGATTAAGGAGAGGGGGAATGCAAGTTGTCACTGCTAATGAGTTGAAAACAAAAGGTGTTAATTCTTTAGAGAAGGTACTTGACCAAGAAGATGAAGCCATTATCAGTGTTCGTGGAAAACCACGTTATGTTGTAATGGAATTAGAGCAATACGATCGTTTGCGGGAAGCAGAAATTTTTCTTGCATGGCAGGAAGCCCGTAATGATTACAAAAAAGGGGATTATGAAATTGTTGAAAATGTGGGAGAACACATAAAACGTCTTGAAAATGAACTTTCTGGTGAAGCAGAAGTTTCATTGGAAAATCCTCCGTCCGTTGCAAATGTATGATTTACTGCTTCCTGAATCGTACCGGAAACATGAACGTCGGTTTCTGAAAAAACATCCGGAATTATTACGGCGATATCAGAAAACACTGGAGTTGCTGCAGGTAAATCCACATCACCCTTCGTTACGCTTACATGCCTTGCGTGGAACACTTACAGGTCTCCATTCCGTTTCCATCTCACTGCAATACAGAATTATTTTGGAACTGGAAATCAAAGAAGAACAGATTCTGTTGGTGAGTGTTGGCAGTCATAATGAAGTCTATTGAACTCCAATTATCATTAGTTTGTGTTTGAAGTTAGGGGGTTTATGCTTGCTGGGGACGTAATTTCAAAAGAGGCGGAATTTTTTAACTAATTGAGCATGGAATGAGATAGAACAACCCTCAATTTAGCCCGTATATTGTTGACAAAAAACAAAATCAAATTTGCATTTCCAACCTTGGTGAGTTAGACTTTTCAACCTTGGAAATTGTTTTATTGAGAGTTACAAAAGCAGGTTATGCTGAGAATTTATTTTCGCGCAAGTCAGGGTATGTCAAAATAAGGGAACACATCAATTATTTATTCATTATTGTCTAGTTCCGACTCTCATGCGTTGGAGCGTGTATAGATGGGGGGATTTGTGTAAGGAAATAATTAAAATTTATGTGTCTAAAAATTACTTGAAAATAATTATATTGTCTATACAATTAAACTATGTTTTATGAATGGGACGATAGTAAAGCACAAGTAAATGCTATAAAACACGGTGTTGAATTTAAGAAAATTGGGCAATTTGATTGGGATACGGCTGTAGTGGATTTGGATCACCGCAAGGATTTCGTTGAGTCACGCTACATTGCAGCCGGATATATCAAGGATCGTTTGCATATAGCAGTGTTTACCATTCGCGATGAAAATGTCAGTCTCATAGGATTACTCAAAGCCAACTCAAGAGAGATAAAACGCTATGAGAAAAAAACCTGATAATATTTTGCAAAAAGAATGGCATGAGGCAGAAATTCCGGAGTTTAATTCTGCTAAAATGTCAAAGATGCGTCCGGCTAATGAAGTGTTGCCAGATGTGGTTGCCGCTTATCATTCCGGAACATTGAAAAGAAAACGGGGGCAGCGTGGAGTGCAAAAGTCTCCTACCAAGCAAGCGGTTTCCATTCGTCTTTCAACCGAAGTAGTTGATTTTTTCAAGCAAAGCGGTAAAGGCTGGCAAACACGAGTGGACGATGTATTGCGGGAATATGTTGTTTAGCATTGAATTGAAAATGATGAAGCCGTAACCTTTGCTGTAATGTGGGGTCAATTGTATTAGTTGTACGGATTGTGAGCGGAGGAATGAGAGCTTATGGAGGTGATAAAAGCAATTTGTGCGAGTCTTATTTTCTGACCCAAATTTTGTTTAAATGAAACCTTGATGTACTTGGAAAAAGTTCTAAAACCGTATCATTTCGAGCGAAGCGAAAAATCTTGTATAGGTTACTAAACTAATATCATTAAACTTTCCCCGAATGGATGAAATGACTGTGTGGATTTCAGACTATTTACGACATCAAACCTTAATTATACAGAAAATTCACCAATGACATACACCATCTACCATAACCCAAAGTGCAGTAAATGCAGAGCGACACTGGAAATACTAAACAGTAAAGGCGTTGAACCTAAAATTATTGAGTACTTGAAGAATCCACCAACAAAAGATGAGTTGAAGGAAATCATTGATAAATTGAAAATTCAGCCATTAAAGTTGATAAGGTTTAAGGAGAGAAAAGCAGTAGAACTAGGAATTTCCGTCACGGATGATTTGACTCTGGATCAATGGCTGGACATCATGACAGAGAATCCGGTTCTAATTGAAAGACCAATTGTGATTTCTGCTAATAGAGCGGTTATTGGTCGGCCTCCGGAAAATGTGCTGGCTCTGTTTTAATAATCTCTTGGGGTTTAATTCTCCGCCCCTTGGGACGAAAGTATTTGATTACCATTCCAATACCTCGCTGATTGCGGCGGGGTAGTTTATTAAATGTGAAACCGTTAAGGCTGAGGACAAATTTTAAAAAAGTACCCCTGGATTCCGGGTCTTCGCTTCGCACCGCCCGGAATGACAATTTATTTCGAATTTGTCAGTTAATTCATTTGAATTCCGGGCCTGTGCTTCGCTGAGTTTGGAATGATAATTTTGTTCGATTATACCCGTTAATTCACTAGAATTCAGGGTCTGCGCTCCGCTTCGTCCGGAATGACAATTTTTTATGAATTTGTCTGATAGCTTATTTGGATTTAGCGTCTATGTTACACATTGGCCAGAATGACAATATTTCGTGATTTTGTGCTTTCACTAAACCAGCATTTAAGACAATTGATAGTGCTTTAAAGGAGAAGGCAGTCATTTTTCCCGCAGACGTTTTGCTTCGCGGTGGTGTTCTATCTTTAACTGCTCTAAATCGAGTCCTGGAATTCTGCCGTCTTCCACAATCCATTTTCCGGCCACCATAACACGATCAGCCTGGTGAGCGCCGCAGATCACGAGGGCGGCCAGAGGATCTCCGTGTCCGGAAAATCGTAATTCGTCCAATTTAAACAGTGCGAAATCTGCCTGCATTCCTTCCGCGATTCGTCCCAGTTCCGGACGCCCCAAAACATTTGCTCCACCTGCGGTTGCCCAGCGTAAGGCATCCAAATGAGTGACTTTAGATCCATGGTGAAGTCGCTGAATCAAAAAGGCCTGCCGGACTTCCTGCATTAAATTTGAAGAATCATTTGAAGCAGAACCGTCGACGCCAAGACCAACCGAGACACCGGCCTTTTCCAAATCAATAACCCGGCAGACTCCGGATGCAAGTACCATATTAGAAGAGGGACAATGCGAGATTCCGGTTTTTGCTGTAGCGAGTTTTTGAATTTCCTCATCCGTAAAATGAATGCCGTGTGCCAGCCAGGTTTTGTTATTTAACCAGCCGACCTGTTCTAAATAATCCAAAGGACGACAGCCGAATGTTTCCAGACAAAAACTGTTTTCATCCTCCGTTTCTGCAAGATGGGTGTGCAGCAGGACGTTATGTTTTTCCGCAAGGCTTGCGCTTTCCAGCATTACCTCTTCCGAAACTGAAAACGGTGAACAGGGAGCCAGCGCAATTTGTGTCATTGCCCCAGTATTTGGATTGTGATACTGCTGAATCAGGCGTTCACTGTCCGCCAAAATTTCATCACATGTCTGCACAACCGAATCTGGCGGCAAGCCTCCGTCTTTTTGGGAGCGGTCCATGGATCCGCGACAGAGCACGACTCGAATTCCCAAATTTTGTGCTTCTTCCACTTGTAAATCTATGGCTTTTTCCAGTCTTGCGGGAAAAACATAATGCTGATCTGAAGCAGTGGTACACCCGGAAAGCAATAATTCAGCGAGCGCGAGACGTGACCCCAAACGCATAGTTTCCGGCGTCAAACCGGCCCAAAGTGGATAGAGCGTTTTTAGCCACGGAAATAATTCCTTGTTCAGTGCCTGAGGATAAACACGGGTGAGGGTTTGGTAAAAATGATGATGCAGATTGATCAGTCCGGGCAGGATCACATGCTGACCGGCATCAAAGACTGAATCAAAAGCAGTTTCAGGTGTTTTCCCGGGAGGCACCAACTCAACGATACGTGTACCATCCAGTACAAGGCCTCCCCCGCTTTTTTCAGCAAGGATACTGAGAGGGTTTTTGAGCCAAAGTTTCATAAAGTTTCTGATATATTTTGCAGCAGCAGTAGATTTGTTTAGTCATTAATTTTAGAAATGTTTTTAGCTTAGAATTTATTGCTGAAGTTTCAAGTTCTTCGCTCATAAATTAAGTACAAAATCTGTGGAATTTAGCTTGTCGCACAATTGCTTCAAGAATGAGATTGATTGATTGTACAATAAATATATACTGAATGATTCTGTCTGAGATACCTTACAAAAACAAAATTATTTTAGCAAAAATCACTATGTCATCCTTTTCAATTAGTGCTGTTTCTTCTGCATTGAGTGACGATCTGCAACAGAAAATTGACACAAAAACAAAACCTCCAGGTTCATTGGGTAGACTGGAAACACTGGCTTTACAAATCGGCAGAATTCAAAACACGCTGACTCCAAAACTGAAAAGTCCAACCATCCTGGTTTTTGCTGGAGACCACGGAATTACGGAAGAAGGTGTGAGTCCATTTCCCCAGGAAGTTACTGCGCAAATGGTGCTCAATTTTCTCAACGGTGGTGCCGCCATAAATGTATTTTGCAGGCAACACAATCTTCGTCTGCACGTGGTAGATGCAGGTGTAAAAGGAGATTTGCCGGAACATCCGGATTTGGCTGCAGCCAAAATAGGGCGGGGAACTAAAAACTTTGCTCAAACTCCGGCCATGAGTGCCGAAGAATGTGAAAAGGCTTTGAACAAAGGCGCGGAGTTGAGTCGAACTCTTCCGGAAACAGCATGCAACGTGATCGGTTTTGGTGAAATGGGAATCGGCAATACCTCTGCTGCCGCGGCACTGATGCAGCGTTATTCAGGTTTGCCTCTTGAAGATTGTGTAGGAAAAGGGACCGGACTTGATGATTCCGGACTTGCACGCAAACGGGAAATTCTTCAAAAAGCACTGGATTTGCACTCCAAAATTCAGGAGCCTGAGGCAGTGTTGGCAACTTTTGGTGGTTTTGAAATTGCGATGATGGTTGGTGCAATGCTGGAATCAGCCGTCTTGGGGCGTATTTTGCTGATAGACGGTTTTATTGCCGGCTCAGCTTTTCTTGCGGCTTCCAGAATTGCTCCGGAAATTCAGGAATATGCCGTTTTTACTCATCAGTCTGACGAACTTGGACATAGTGAAATGTTGAAATTCATGCAGGCGGAACCTTTGCTTTCATTAGGCATGAGACTTGGTGAAGGCACAGGGGCTGCAGTTGCCTTTCCGCTGTTGCAGTCGGCTGTCGCTTTTCTAAATCAAATGGCCTCCTTTGAATCCGCCGGAGTGAGTGACCGAACTGATGGTGAATAGCTTAAAGCAGGAAATGCGGCGTATCGCTGGAGCCTTCATTTTTTACAGCAGAATTCCTCTGCCTTCGAGTTGGATTTCAGAAAATACTTCGCATTGCTCACGTTATTTTTCACTTGTGGGCTGGCTTGCAGGAGGAGCGAGCGTGGCGGTCTGGCTGCTTGCACAAATGATGTTCTCCGGTTCAGCCGGGACGTTTACGGAAGTGACTTTGCCGATTGCGGTTTTATTGGGAATGGCAGCCGCGGTTTTGCTGACAGGAGCACTGCACGAAGACGGATTTGCCGATACGTGCGATGGACTCGGCGGGGGCTGGACTGCAGAGGAACGGTTGCGGATCATGAAGGATTCCCGCATTGGAACTTACGGCGCACTCGGTTTAGTGTTTCTGGTGCTACTGAAATTTTTCTCGCTTTTGCAAATTGAGACTGAAATTTTACCCTGGGTCTGGTTTGCAGGCCATGCTTTGAGCCGCTTTGTTTCGATTTCACAGCTCCGTATTTTAGACTATGTGCAGGATGAGGCAAAAAGCAAATCCAGAATGATGATTGAGTTTTCCGGAGTTGATTTAATTGTAAATGGCACTTTCGGGTTGTTGCCGTTGTTATTTATCGGCAGTCAGGCATGGACGGGATTGTTAGCGGTCGCAATTGTCTGGTGGGTTTCAATTATGTATTTTAAGAAGAAACTGGGCGGTGTAACCGGCGACTGTCTGGGTGCAATTCAGCAGCTAAGTGAAGTTGTTTTTTATCTTGGCCTGGGATTAAACCTTGGAGTTTGATTATAGTTACAGGGTCTTCCGAATCCATTAAGTGTGGGGAGTGAAAATGCTTAACATTCGAAAATCAGAAGAGCGTGGTCATGTGGAATTTACCTGGCTCGAAACTCGGAACAGCTTTTCGTTTGGCAGTTACTACGATCCAAGTTTTATGGGCTTCCGTAATCTACGCGTGATCAATGAAGACAAGATCGCTCCAGCCCGTGGGTTTCCAACTCACGGTCATCAAGACATGGAAATTATCACCTATATGATTTCCGGTGCGCTTGAGCACAAAGACAGCATGGGTAATCGAGACGTGATCCGTCCGGGTGAAATCCAGCACATGAGCGCTGGAACCGGAATTCGTCACAGTGAGTATAACGCCTCGGATTCAGCAGAAGCACATGTTTTGCAGATTTGGATTGAACCGGACAAAAACTCTATTGTGCCTGAGTACACGCAGAAATTTGTGCGTGATGTGGTTAAACCCGGAAAGCTGGGATTGTTGGCTGCACCTGAAGGAAGAGGGGGTGCCCTCACGATGCATGCCGACGCATTGCTTTACATGGGAATACTTGCTGACAAACAGGAAATTAAACACCCACTGGAGTCAAATAGACATGCGTGGCTGCAGATGATTAGTGGTGAGCTTCTGCTGAACGGAATTGAAATCCAAGCCGGAGACGGTGCAGCTGTCAGTGAGGAAAGTGGTTTAAATATTCGTGCCTCAAAGTCGAGCGAATTTCTACTCTTTGAATTAAATTAAAACGTAAAGGATATTAAAATGATGAGAACGTAGAGCATCCCCATCATACCTGCTTTTAATTTGGTGAGAGTGTAATTGTTGCTCCAAAAGAAATAGACTGCCAGGAAAGTTGCGCCTATCAGGCTCCAGATTAGTCCCAGCTGCGGTAGATCAATACTGGTCGGTTCTCCACTAATAGCCAGTGCCAGCAAAATGGGGATGCTTAAACAAATGCAGATATCGAAAATGTTACTGCCGAATACGTTGGAAACGGCTGCGTCGTAATGTCCTTTTTTAGCGCTAATTACCGAGAGGGCGGTATCCGGAACTGATGTTCCTGCCGCAATCACAACAAATCCCATGATAACTCCGTCAATTCCCAACATGTCACCAAGTGCAAGGGAAGATTCAACGAGCAGGTGAGATGCTCCTCCCATCACAAACATCATCCCGAAAATCCACATCCAAGCATTTTTTTCGGATGATAGTTCCAGCTCACCATCATCATCTGCCTCAGTCTCTATTATTTCGGTTTCCGGAGAATCCGCTTTTTGCTTTTTTGCTTTTTTGAAGTCCCTTTGAAGAAGAAAAACATAACCTGCATAGGCCACCAAAAACAAAGCAGCAACACCCGCACCCCATTCAGTTGGAAACAGCCAGAGCATTGCACCTAGCAAAAAAACCACGCCAAGATAATAAATATTGTCACGCCAGACAACTTCGCGACTGATAACCATTGGACTTGCGGCGACCAAACCTGCAGCAGCGGGAATAACGAGCACATTATAAAGTGCGGATCCCACGATAGTGGAAATGCCAATCTCTGCCCGTCCAATCAGAATTACAGCAATAATGGCGACACAAAACTCCGGAAAGGAACTTGCGATTGCATCTATTACCGCGGCTTTAATCGATTGCGGGATATCGTGTTTATCCTGGATATAAGTTGCTGCCGGAGAGAAAAAATCACCTGCGCGCCAAATGATTAATGTGGCAATTAAAATAAGTGAAATCCACAACAAATATCCGCCCCAGAAAAATCCGCCGAGTGTCAAAAACCAGGCAATGAGTGAAATCCCTGAAAAGAGGATAACGTGCCGGAACATGTCTTTACCAAAGAAAAATAATAAAGGAGCGAGTGGATTCATTGATGGTCTTTTCGAAAAATGTTTCTCAGGATTTGTTATTGGAACTCAGCTGTCCTTCCTGGCCTTTGAGCAGACGCTGAATATTTTCACGATGCTTGAAGATCAGCAGTGATGATAACAGAAGGAAAATAAAAAACATAGTCCAAACAGGGGGTTCATTTTGTAACCAGGGAATAAGTAGAAATAACCATGGAAGGACTGCCAGCATGGAAATTGCGGAAAGACTGGAGATGCGTTTCCAACAAAACATTCCGGCCCATACGAGAGCCGCACAGATGCCGACATTTAGCTCCAAAATTGTTAGAACTCCAAACAAAGTTGAAATTCCTTTGCCGCCTTTAAAACGGAGAAAAACAGAAAAAACATGTCCGCAAACGACTACAACACCGGTGATACTGAGAAAAATTAGCCGATTTCCCGGTTCTATTTCAGAAGCGGAAAAAACTGTTTGGGCCAGGAAAACAGCAAGGCTGCCTTTAGCAAAATCCAGCAAAAAGGTCAAAATTCCAGGCAATTTCCCACCAACCCGCATGACATTTGTCATGCCGATGTTTCCGCTTCCCTGCCGGCGAATGTCTATTTTTAGCCAGTAGCGGCTTATCAACAAACCAAAAGGAATGCTTCCCAGTAAAAAAATAAAAATGTAGAAGCCTATTTGAAACATGTCTTAGTGTTTTAGCAGGAAAGAGTTTACCAGTTTGGTGATTTTCGACTGGTTGCAGACTCAATCCCTTTTTCCTGAATTACCCGCAATAGTTCTCGGTCGTCTCGATGTTTGACCAGAGTTTGAGCGCCTTTCAGTCTTTCAACAACTTTAGAATCAAGAACATTGGTCTGAACCAGATATGAAATCCAATCCAAAATTTCACTGGTTGAGGGTTTCCGTGTCAAGTCAAGCTCACGCAGCTGATAGAAAATTTCAATTGCTGCCGCAACTATTTTTTTATTTGCTCCAGGATGGTGCATCCTGACAATTTCCCGCATTCTTTCAGGAGGAGGAAACTCGATATACATGTAGATACAGCGCCGAATAAAAGGAGCAGGCAAATCCTGTTCGTGGTTGGATGTGATCACAATTATCGGCATTCCTCCAGGTTCACACGCAATTGTTTGCTGTGTTTCCGGAACAACAATCCGTCGTTCGGAAAGTAAAAACAAAAGGTTGTTGGGAAGTTCACGTGGTGCCTTGTCGATTTCATCCAGCAGCAAAACCGATCCGGGTGTAGAGAAAGCTTGTGCCAACGGACCCAAATGAACGTATTCTTCTAAATTGTCCACTTTACGGCCGCCGGTATCAATCTGCATCTCAATTCCAGCCTGCTTCATTTGCGCATTGGCTACGGCAGCTTGTGTGTCCATCAGGCGCTGAACTTCATCGAAGCGTGAAACGAGGAGAGAAACTTTGCTTTCCGAAGTTATCGGAACTTCAAATAAGGGACGGTCTTCTTGTTTTGCAAATTCCTGCGCCAGTTTTGTTTTGCCTGTTCCGGGCTCACCTTCCAGTAAGAGTGGTTTTTCCAGCAGGCGTGCGATGTGGAACGCTTCACTTAATTTGGAATCCAGTAAATAGGTAGAGGTTCCTTTGAAAAGCTTTGAGTTCATTTGTAATAATTAAAAGAGTTGGTTAATATTTTATGTGAGTCCTGTGTGTTTTACTTCGTAAACCCTATCTTTCAATTTATTATAGATTTCGTTTACCTCCAGTTCAGGCACGCTATCCCACTCCATTATCTTGAGAAAATGTTTGCGTAATTTTCCTCTGGACAGTCCGCGTTTTTGCCAGCCTTCATAAATTTCATCTTGACTTGATTTCAGCGGTCGACCGTCAAGTTCTTTACGCAGCAGAAACTTAACAGCACTGTCCGGACTGGCGAGAATATATGATCTGTGTGCTTTGTCGGTGATGCGTCCTGTGCCGTAAACCACATCGGAATCATTATCATCAGAAACACTTGCTAGTCCTGAATCGTCCTCTTCTTCATCTATTTCATAAGATTCTATATCCGGTTCCAGTTGTATTTCCAAAGCTTCGTCATCCTGTAATGGTATTTCTGTTGCAGGAGAGGTTTCTTCTGCCGGAGCAGAAACTCCTGCCGGGCCGATATATCCTGCGCCGGATGCACCCGCGAACTGAGATGTAGCCAATCGTTTTTGAATTTGTTCCGGAGTGGGGATTACAATTACCGCAAGGAACAGCAAAAAGGCAATCCCGAAAGTTATACTGTACACCAACCCATTCAAATACAGGTCATGTCGATTTTTATCAAGATAATAGGTTGTGTATTCCATGCCTCGATAAACAAGATAACTTGTGTCAGAGATTCCGGCATAGCAGATCACAATTCCACCAACAGTTGCCGCAAGGCAGCCGAAGATGGCAAACAAATATAAGTTTAGATAATTGACAGGCATTTGCACCCCCTAGATAGATCAAGTTATTTTCAAGGAAATAATCGTCTAAAATCGACCAGCTTCCGGAAAATCGAAAGTCCAGCCGTGAAACGACCTATTCCTCTTGATCATGAATATCGTCAGAAATGCAAAAAACTTGAACGTTTATTACCAGACTGTTTTGAGTACACCCCCATCAACCGCTATACTTGATCCGGTGATGTAGCTTGCCGCATCGGAAAGTAAAAATGCTCCGCAGCGACCAAATTCTTCAATTGTTCCGTAACGGCCCAGTGGAATTTGAGCTTGACTTGCCGCTTGAATTTGTGCTACTGAAACTCCTTGTTTTTCAGAATTTAATCCATCCAAACTTCGGATCCTATCCGTGTTGATACGTCCGGGCATTAAATTGTTAAGGCGAATGTTGTCTGGAGCCAATTGAGTGGCGAGGCTTTTTACCAGACTGGTAACTCCGGAACGCATGACGTTGGAAAGAATCAGCACATCAATCGGTTCTTTGACAGACATTGAAGTTACAGTTAATATTGAGCCGCCACCGCGTTCACGCATCGAAGGTATAGCTGCCCTTATCATGCGTACCGCACTAAAAAGATTAAGCTCAAAAGCCGCTTGCCAGTCCTCGTCTGAAAAATCTTCAAATTTTCCTGCGGGCGGTCCTCCGGCATTGACCACAAGTTTATCGACACCTCCAAATTCTTTGAGTGTCACTGCTGTCCATTGCTGAATCGATTCCGGATTTGAAGAGTCGAGTACCGTAGCTAAAACGGGAACTCCGGTTTCATTACGGAGTTTATCTGCCGTGGCTTCAATATTCTTTTCATTCCGGCTGCCGATTGAAAGTGAGGCTCCTTCCTGTGCCAATGCCTGTGCGATGCCATAACCCAACCCTTTACTTGAAGCCGCAACCATGGCGACTTTTCCTTTGAGTCTTAAATCCATTTTTTCTCCTTTAAGATAAGTGATAAACCTGAGTGAAAAAGCCTATTCAAATATTTTTCCCCTAAGATGTGCCTGAATTCCCAGCAGCAAAAATATTAACAAATAACCACCCCAAACCCATTCTGCATATTCACGGTAAAATGAGAATCGGGGCTGAAGTTTAAGCGTTGAGATTAACGCGCCTTCTTCAAAAAGTCCAAGCTTTTTGCTCATGTTTTTGCCGTTTACGCCAATTATGAGACTTTCTCCGTTATTTGAAGCAAAGACAACCGTCACCCGATTTTCAATGGCCCTCCAGCGCAAAACGGCGACCATGTTATCCGATGCAGTGGTGCGTCCGAACCATGCTAAATTACTGAGATTAACTACTAGGTCAGAGCCATTACGAACCATACCGCGTACAACTTCAGGGGTGAAAATATCGAAGCAAATTGGCGCTGAAAGCCGAGTATTTTCTGACAGAGTGAAAACTTTGTATTCCTGCCCTCGAGTAAATTCAGACATGTTGGCAATGTTTTTCCGAAGAAAGGAAGCGATTCCTGGGAACCAGTCCGAAAACGGAATTGTCTCTCCAAAAGGAATCAGGAAAATTTTGTTGTAGCGTCCCAGCACTTTTCCGTTTTCTCCAACTAAAACCGAGACTCCGTGAAATTTAGGACCGCTGTTTGTATTTACCCAGTCCACCGTCGTCAGCAATATGTAAGTCTTATGTTTGCGTGCAAAGGCAGTCACTTTTTCGCGAGAGTCCGCAACTTTGAAGAATGGATCCGGATACACTGATTCCGGCCAAATCAATAACTTAGGAGTGGCGGTCTCGGGTGGAAGTTCAGCCAGTGCTTTTGTTGAATCGATCAGTAAACTCTCCAAATTTTGCTCCCGTTTTGAGTGTGCAAGTTCCGGATTGGAAGCCAAATCCTGAAGAGAAAAATTAGGTTGAATTGCCAGCACGGTCAAGTTTGAGCTTTGAGTTTTGAGTTCTGGAACTTGAGTTTCCAGGTCATAAGTTCTCCATGCGCCGTAACTCAAACCGAGGCCCCATAAAAGCAAATAAATTGTAGTGGCTTGCAGCAGTATTTTAAGCTTCAGCTTGCCTGTGGTTTTCCATCGCCACCAGCCAAGCAGCAGGAAAGTCAAACCTGCACTGTATAGAAGTAAGCCGGAAGAACCTATCAAATCCGCAAGCTGTTCAATCCACGGAAATTCGGTGAAAGTCAACCCTCCGTAATTCCATTGAATCAGCCGTGGATACAAGGGATCAAGCGCAAGTAAAAATGCGAGCCTGAGCGGTAAATCCCAGTTATTGAGTTTACGGATAAAAAGCAGTGGAATTCCGAAATAAACAAAAAGCTGAAAACCTACTTCAAGACCGTACCCCACGCCGGTTATAATCACGGCCGCAAGCCATGGTACATGCCCAAAAACGTGGATGCTGTTGGTGATCCAATATCCACCAATAGAAGCAGCTATTCCTCCGGATAACCAGCAAATTCCGAAAAACATCACAGCTCGTTTCCGGAAAGATAACTCTTCTTTCGCGTGGAGTTGCTCCAAAATGTAGATCAAAGGGAAAAAGGAAATTAAGCCAAGCCACTGTGTGCCAAGTCCGGGTGGAGTAAGGCCAAGCATGACTCCTGAAACTAAACTTCCAATCCAAATAAATTTATGCAAATTTTCCTCTGAGTTTTTTTACTGTGATTTTGTTCATCATTTTTTGTGTCGGACTTGCAACCTTTTTTCGTTAGTGTGTAAAATGG
>JYMV01034476.1_pt1 | contig 40932 bp, 40 predicted proteins | sample 338911 | NCBI WGS metagenome assembly JYMV01 (sample SAMN03354496, study PRJNA234377) | hydrothermal vent metagenome | biome: Deep sea; feature: Hydrothermal plumes at the Eastern Lau Spreading Center, Western Pacific Ocean; material: Seawater | place: Tonga | collected 2009 | depth 2000 m m | reverse complement strand
TGCCCGGGTGGTGAAATTGGTAGACACAAGGGATTTAAAATCCCTCGCTGGTAACAGCGTGCCGGTTCAAGTCCGGCCCCGGGCACCATTTATTCCCCAATAAATCAAAACATCAAAACGCTAAACCTTACTCTCGTATTGCATATATGCATGCCAAACCAGTTTAAGCGTATTTGCGATAATAGGCTTTTAAAAGTTAGTTGGTTTATGAATATCTTCAGTGTTAATTACAGACCATAAGCCAAGCGAAAGCAGCGCTAATTGAATAGCGCCATATCGCTTATTTGTCATTTTAGACGTTAGATAACAGCAATGTTTTTAATAAGGCTTTACGCCTTTGCAGCATTATCGAGCGGCTTAAGGGATGCTTCTATTTTTTCCTTTTCTTCGTAAGACATATCTATTTTGGCGGGTTCTGGTTTACCGTATAAATACCCCTGTAAGTAATCAGCGTTGGCGTCAGTGAGCCACTGCGCTTCTTCCTCAGTTTCAATCCCTTCAGCAATGACTTCAATGCCATTGGTTCTAGCAATTCGAATCAGATTAGTAACGATGTTTTGTTTATATTCGTCATTGTGTACGTTACGCACCAATTCCATGTCTATTTTTACGTAATCGGGGCGCAGCGACTGAAGTAAATTTAAGCCCGACCAGCCAGAACCAATATCATCAAGCGCTACTTTAAACCCGGCGCTGCGATAAAAGCATAAAATGCCCTTTAATTGATTGAGATCTGTCGCGCGATGGGTTTCAGTAACTTCAAACACAACATCTTCAGGACGAAGTCCAATTTCATATATGGATGAAGCTGTTGCGCGTAGGCAATAAGACGGGTCGTAGATGCTTGAGGGATTAAAATTTATAAATAGTTTACCCTCAAGTCGTGCTTTTGCTGCGCATTCTACTGCAGAACGCCTTGCAACCAAATCAAGTGAAAATAGTAGATCCGATGCTTCTGCTAGTTTAAATGCTAGAGCAGGAGGGACAATATTGTCGAGCTCGTCTTTTATACGGAATAAGCCTTCATGTGCATAAAGACGTTTAGTTTTAGCATTTATGATTGGTTGGTACCATGATTCATACCGTTCTTTCTCTACACTTTCTATAAGTCAGCGTGCCTGAAAACGGTTGATGAGCACTGCCATTGTTGCCATTCGACCCATTTCCGCTAGGTGCGGGATTTGGTACGATTCGGTGGTTGTCACTTTTGTATTTTCTAATTCCTTTGATTCTAAGGCGCCATTCACTGAGGTAAGAAACTTCTGAATTTGGCTTTGCTCTACAGCGCAAGAGATACAATGTGAGGATTCTTGATTTGCTTTTAGTTCTAATGAACCACATAAGCCTGCGAGCTTTCCGAATGTTTCAACGGTTGGAACAAAGATCCAAAAATGAGTGACCTTAAAAAAGTAATCATCAATCGATTCACAATCTGCACAATACATCACGGTTTACCTATTAAAATTAGACAAACCTAATACGTAACTCGGCTATACAAAGATTATTTAAATAAATATTCTCACATTATATTATTCATGACCCTCAGATATGATAAATTCTCAGCCATTGAGACTATTGCCTAGGCGCCACTTTTGAATTCTGTTATGTCACTTCGTTTAGACGAGCTATCTCGCGCTGAACGACCATTCCACGCCCGCGGTAGTAAAGTAGTTCGCTGTGAGGCGTGCCTGCTTCCAACGCAAAATTGTATTTGTGAGTTTAAGCCTGAGGCTGGCACAGACGTGGCGGTTTTGTTCTTAATGTACAAAGGCGAATATTATAAACCCACCAATACAGGTCGTTTAATTGCGGATGTAGTTAAAGATAACCACGCATTTTTATGGAAACGCACCGAGCCAGAAGAGGCGCTACTTGCGTTACTGCGTGACGAAAAATATTTTCCTATCGTGGTGTTTCCTCACGAATATGCCACAGCCGAACGCTGTATTGACACGCCACCATTGAATACTGGTAAAACGTTACTATTTATTTTCTTGGATGGAACATGGCGTGAAGCAAAGAAGATGTTTAGTAAGAGCCCTTACTTACATGGCTTTCCTGTGTTGGGCGTCAGTATGGACGTAGCGTCAGACTACTTACTACGTGAATCTACCCATGACTTTCAACACTGTACTGCTGAAGTTGGCATTAGCGTTTTAGATCTTGCAGAACAGAAGCAAGGGGCACAAACCTTAGCGCACTATTTTAGTGTGTTTAGGCGGGAATATTTAAAGGGAAAGCCGCACTTGCAGCACAAGCTTGCATTTGCCCAGTCGCAAGTTAAAAGCAACGTCCAAAAAGCGTCATCTTAATTTGCGAAAGTATTGTTTTACATCCACTATTTCATATTAACAAAACACGGAGAAAGCGAATGGCATCAGTTACTTTTCAAGGCAATACAGTTACGACAAAGGGTCAGCTTCCTGAAGTGGGTACTTCTGCACCAGACTTTACATTAGTAAAAGCAGATTTGGGTGAAGTAACGCTGTCTGAGCTTGCAGGAAAAAATGTCGTGTTGAATATTTTCCCTTCTATTGACACCGGAACGTGCGCGATGTCAGTGCGCAAATTCAACGAAGAAGCGGCAAAATTGGATAACACTACAGTTATCTGTGTATCGGCAGATCTTCCGTTTGCAGCGGGTCGCTTCTGCGGTGCTGAAGGTATTGAAAACGTGCTTACAGGCTCTACTTTCCGCTCAAGCTTCGGCGACGACTATGGTGTTACATTTGAATCTGCGCCGCTTACCGGACTTCTATCTCGTTCTGTAGTTGTCATCGATACCGAAGGCAAAGTGGTTTACACAGAGCAAGTTGCAGAAACAACAGAAGAGCCGAACTACGACGCAGCTATTGCCGCGTTGAAATAAAAAGTCCGCATATTAACTAGTTAATAACTAGCTAAATATATACTGTGAATTTATTGGTATCGATTCATTTTTAGCGCGGTATTACAAGGCACCCATCAATGTGGGTGTCTCATAGGAGGATGTAATGGCACCGGTTTTGCTCTCGGTTGGTGAATTAGCCAATACAATGCAACAGAAGCCTGTAACGCTTGTTCGAGCATTAATGGACGACCCCGTTTCAAAAACAAAGGACTCGCGAACAGCAATGGTTTTACCTGCGTCAGTCGATTTCGATTTAGATAATGAAGGCAGCGATCACACCACCGGCCTTCCTCACAGTATGCCATCCGCCGAAGATATGGCGATCTATCTTGGTAATCAGGGGATCACCGCTAATACGCCGATAGCTGTGTATGATACTCGTGGTATTTATTCCGCCCCAAGAGTGTGGTGGATGTTAAAAGCGTTAGGCCACCAAGATGTTTCCATACTTAATGGTGGACAGCCAGCGTGGGAAAAAGCAGGCTTACCGGTTTCTGAACAGCAGCAATATGGAAAATTAACCTATCAGGCTACGCCACGACAGGGATGGTTTGTAAACGCGAGCAATGTGTTACAAGCGCTGGAAACTGAAACACAACTTATTGATGCGCGAAGTACCCCTAGATTTAAAGGTGAAGTACCTGAGCCTCGCGAAGGGGTGAGGTCTGGTCATATGCCGGGCGCGTTTAATATTCCTTTCGATTCATTGTTAAAAGACCGGCACTTTCTCTCTACAGATAAGCTCAACGCTGTATTTCAACAAGCCAATATTGATTTACGCAAACCCATCATCTGTACGTGTGGCTCTGGCGTTACAGCCTGTATCATTGGCGTTGCTGCTTTGATGTGCGGTGCTACACAGGTCGCGGTATACGATGGCTCTTGGTCAGAGTGGGGCGCAAATACCCAATATCCTGTAGTTAAAGATTTTTAGAATAAAAAGCGCGGAAACACGTTGAAAGCGATAGACGCTAAGTGTAGAACATTTCATCGCTTTTAGTGTATTTAGCATGATAGCAACTGAGTAAAAACAACCTGATGTCAGCCAATCAATCGTTACCAAATATTGTTATTCTTACCGGAGCGGGAATTTCCGCAGAGTCTGGATTAAAAACCTTTCGCGATAGCGACGGTCTGTGGGAAAACCATCGCGTAGAAGAAGTGGCCACGCCAGAAGCTTTTGAGCAGAATCCCAGTTTAGTCTATCGCTTTTATAACGCACGGCGCGCGCAACTTCGGCAAGATGAGGTTAAGCCTAACGCAGCACATGAAGCACTTGCTAAACTTGAAAATGCTTTCGGCAGCAACTTAATGCTGGTTACGCAAAACGTGGATGATTTGCATGAGAGAGGAGGTAGCAAGTCGGTTTACCATATGCATGGTAGGCTTCTGTCTGCTCGCTGCGCCATTAGCCAGCAGGCTTTCGATTGGCATGATAGTTTCGATCACACAACAAAATGCCCATGTTGTAATCGAGTAACCTTACGACCCGATATTGTTTGGTTTGGTGAAATGCCTATGTATATGGAAGAAATTTACGGGGCGCTTTCAAAGGCTGATGTTTTTATTGCTATTGGTACATCAGGCAATGTTTATCCGGCCGCAGGCTTCGTTCAAGTTGCGAAAGAAAGCGGCGCACATACGATAGAGGCGAATTTGGAACCAGGCGTAACAAATGCCTTGTTCGACGAATCAATGACTGGGCCTGCTTCTCACATCGTACCCAAATGGGTTGATGATTTAATTTCAAAGTATGCGCTGTAGGAGGCGCAAAACATGCAGTATATGAATGAATTTCTTACCATTGCGTTAGTGCACCTTGTGGCTGTTGCCAGTCCAGGGCCTGATTTCGCCGTGGTTGTTCGAAACAGCGTGGCCTATGGCAGACGTATTGCCATGTACACCAGTATAGGTATCGGTTTGGCTATTTTACTGCATGTGGCTTACTCACTAGTGGGGCTAAGTGTAGTTATTGCAACTACGCCTTGGCTATTCACTACCTTTAGTTATGCCGCCGCCGCATATTTACTTTACCTTGCGTTTGGTGCGCTTAGAAGCGGACCTGTGAAGCAAGAACAGGCCGTTAACGCTGAAAAGAAAACATCCCAAATATCGGTAAAGCGCGCGGTTTGGATGGGCTTTTTGACAAACGGCCTTAATCCGAAAGCAACGCTGTTCTTCCTGTCGCTGTTTACCGCTATTATCAGTATTGATACTCCCTTTAGCGTAAAATTGGGCTACGGCATCTATTTAGCATTTGCTACAGGGTTATGGTTTTGTTTCCTTTCCTATCTACTTAGCACTAGCAAAGTGGCTGAACTTATAGGTAAAAAGGGGTATTGGCTAGACCGTGCTATGGGCGTGCTACTAGTCGGTTTAGCAGCGAAATTAGTGCTAGGTTAACGTTTGTTTACCATACAAACAGGCATTTGTTTTTGTGAATTGGTATAATCGCGCCGATTTTTCAAAAATATAAGAGAGTTGTGTGAAAGACGTAAACCCTGACCGCCTAAACAATACGTTGTCTAAACAGTATCGCTTCGATGCCATGGGTCTCTTGCGCCGCGCTGCCGGTTTAACCAAAGCAAACTTTTCATCATTGCTGCAGGGAAGTGTTGTTCTATTTTTGACGTTTGTCGTTTTAGGTGTATTTGCTCAGCAGTACATCACAATAAATGACGACGGGAGCTACGTATTCGAGCATCAGTCGATCATTGAAATTGTTGCAATCTGCATCGTTGCCCCGCTGTTGACGGGGTTGTATATGATGGGCGTTTTTGTTGCCCGTGGCACGAAAACTTCAGTATTTACCGTATTCCAGTTTTTCCCTCTGATATTTTTGCTGGCGCTAACCCAGCTAGTAAACAGTATTCTTGTTCAGCTAGGTTTGGTGCTGCTTATTATACCTGGCGTGTACTTTTATTTAGCGTCGTCTTTTTCACTTATGTTAGTTGCCGACAGAAAGCTAACGCCAATTAGCGCGATCATTCTCTCGTGCCGCGTATTTAACGCATACTGGGCTCAAATAGCCAGCATATTCGGTGTGTTTCTTCTATTGTTTGCGTCGGTGCCGCTAACGTTAGGTTTTTCTCTTATTTGGGTATTACCCTTTTATTTTTGTATGATGGGCTTGCTCTATCAGGAACTGATTGGTGAGCAAGGAGTAAGCACGGAAGCATCTGAAAACGATGTGAAAGAGTCTAGCTTCGATGCATAAACGAGAAACCTTCAAAATTGTTCTCATAACCTTAGGTGTACTGGCGGTTATCGTCATTAACGCCATTATTTTTACTGAGGACGAACCGGATATTTTAGACATACCGCAAACGGTAGAAGCTAAAAAACCGGTGCCTAATTTTTCTACTTATACCGATGTAAAAGAGAAAAAAGAGGCATTCTTTAACTATTTGCGCCCTGAAGTAGAGAAGCAAAATGCCTACCTGCTTACGCTAAGGCATTACGTACAAACCCTATACAGAAAGGCGTTAGCTAACGAGTCGCTCTCTGAAGAAGATATGGCGAGACTTGAATGGCTTGAAGAAGAATATCGAGTTAAGCCAACACAGCCGCTTAAAACGAAATTGCTGGCGCTGCTACAAAAAATTGATGTTTTACCAGCCGAACTTGTACTTGTTCAGGCTGCAAACGAGTCGGCTTGGGGAACCAGTCGCTTTGCGAGAAAAGGCTATAACTTTTTTGGGTTGTGGTGCTTTTCTAAAGGGTGTGGCTTTGTTCCAAATCGTCGAAACGATGGGGCGTCTCACGAAGTAGCCAAGTTTGATAGCCTGTCCCGGGCGACGTACACCTATATGCGAAATTTAAACCGCCACGATGCGTACGCGGATTTACGGGAGATTCGCAGTAGACTGCGCGCTAATCAAATACCGATTACTGGTGTGGCGCTCGCTGAAGGGCTTATGAATTATTCTGAACGTGGAGCCGCTTATGTTGAAGAGCTTCAAACTATGATCCAATTTAACGAGGAGTTTTTATCCGAATGATACGCGCGGCCTTATTTTTTGCTTCATCACTATTTGTGGGTGTAGCTAGTACAAACGTTGCTGCTGAAACGATAGATGTAGAGTACAGCCGTTTTTATAGCCACGTTAAAAAGCTAGATAACGAGGATACTCAAGCACTGCAGTTTGCTTTTGGATTTGTCCGTGTAGGTGAGGGGCGTTTGTGCGAAGTGAACGGGGCGTCTATCGTTACTGACAAGAAAACCATGCCGCTTACGGTAAGTGAAGAAGGGCGTTTTACTGTGCCAACTGAAAAAGCCCTGAAGCTTGCCAATGCACTGGTTCGCATTGATTTGAACGAACGCGCAAATGTTTGTGATATGTCGGTTCAATTAGAAACGAAGCCAGAGTATTTAAAGCAGCACTACACCAAAGAAGATCTGACATTTCTGTATGCTCAGTATGAGGCGTTTTTTAATGAAATGGGAAGCTTCTTGTCTTTCATGATGCCTTCAGTAAAGGGCTTGATGATTCAGTTTGATGACAAGAATCTAGATTTCATCACACCACAAGGTGTGCAAATCAATAATGGTGTGTTGCATTTAGATCAATCGTGGATCAACGACGCAAAAGGCCTAACGCTGCCTCATGCGCCGTTACGTGTTACTGCTATGGCTTCAAGCTAAGCGCTTGTTATATTCGCGATTAGGTAAGTAGCTGATACCTAATTTGCTCTGCTAGACGCGCGATGGTTTCTTCACCCTTCGCGCACAGCTCTTCGGCTCTATGGAATTCCATAATGCCCACATCGGTGAGCTGAGGTTCAATAAGTATGTCTGGCGGATCGCCCGCTAGTCTTGAGCGAGTAACGCGTGCTTGAAGAATCTCAAGTGAACTGCTCATCACGCTCATGATCCCAGGCGGGTTCCGTTTGTTCACCTTAGCTGGCACTTCGGTGAACTCTTCTTCCACTTTTTCAATTACTTCTGAAGCAATGCCTTCTTCAGTTTTTACACCTTCAGCCGACGCTTCTTTATCTTTTTCGCCTTTCTTATATAATGCTTTGTCATCTTTACTGTCGGGTGAAAACCATTGACGCAGTACGTTTTGGCTTTTCGTAAAGAAATCCTCAGTTTTGCGCTGGTTTTCTTCATGATCTTGCCTCAACTTTTCAAGACGGAGTGGTCGGAAGTCGGCATTAAGATTAACCGCAATAACAAAATCGGCGCCTAATTGACGACACAAGTTAACCGGAACAGGGTTAACAACGGCACCATCTACCAGCCAGCGATCACCATGCGCTACGGGCGCAAAAAGTGCAGGAATAGCGCAAGACGCTTGAATGGTGTCTCCGATGGGACCAGAGTTAAACACCACTTCGCGGCCGGTATAAAGGTCGGTGGCCACAGCTGCAAACGGCTTAAGCATATCTTCATAAGTGGATTTGCAAAACTCACTGGCTAACTTGTCGAAAACTTTCTGTCCGCTTGCAATGCCACCTCGTCTAAGACCAACGCCCATCAACGCGAGTACTTGCCAGTCGCTAAGCGAACAGGCCCACTCTTTCAAACCTTCAAGCTTTCCACTTGCATAGGCAGCACCAACATAAGCACCAATAGAGCAACCCGCCACCACGTCAATTTTAACGCCTAGCTTTTCCAGTGCTTCAATTATACCAATGTGAGTCCAGCCCCTCGCGGCACCGGCACCTAACGCAAGTCCAATTTTCATTTACTTCGGTTCCATGATGTTAACGACTTCAATAGCGTTGTCTTCATCGCTGAAGTTTGCGCTATTTTCAGTATTAAAAGTGGGTTGGTCAAATCCAATGTCACCATCCTCAACAGGCCCATCTTGAGTTGTGATCGCCTTAAAGTCATACAAATTACTGTCTACTAAATGTGAAGGCGCCACATTTTGGAGAGCACGGAACATCGACTCTATACGACCTGGGAAGCGACGGTTCCAGTCTTGAAGCATAGCCTTTATGTTTTGGCGCTGTAAGTTCTCTTGTGACCCGCAAAGATTACAAGGAATAATTGGGAACTCAGCGGCTTGAGAATATTTCTCGATGTCTTTTTCTGTGCAGTACGCCAATGGACGAATAACGATATGTTCACCATTGTCGCTGACCAGTTTTGGCGGCATGGACTTAAGTTTGCCACCATGGAACATGTTGAGAAAAAACGTTTCTAGCATGTCGTCGCGGTGGTGGCCTAACGCAATTTTAGTAGCACCCAGTTCTTTTGCTGTGCGATACAAAATACCACGGCGCAAGCGAGAACAAAGCGAGCAGGTCGTTTTTCCCTCTGGAATTTTGTCTTTAACAATAGAGTAGGTGTCTTCTTCTACAATTTTGTAATCAACACCAATGCTTTCTAAATATTCAGGCAAGATATGTTCTGGGAAACCAGGCTGCTTTTGGTCAAGATTAACCGCAACGATATCAAAATGAATAGGCGCAATCTTCTTTAAAAACAATAGAATATCAAGCATGGTATAGCTGTCTTTACCGCCAGATAAACACACCATAACTTTGTCGTTGTTTTCAATCATGCCGAAATCACCTATGGCTTTACCCACATTGCGGCGAAGACGTTTCTGAAGTTTGTTGAAGTTGTACTTTTGCTTACTTTGCGCAGCGTTTAAAGGCGACGCGTCAGCACTGCTTGTGCCTAAACTCATAATTAACTAGCTTGGTTTGTGATAAAGCGGCCATTATACAATAAAGCGCCTTTTCGAGACCATGCCTGTGTGGTTAAATTTGCAGAGTAGCAAAAAGTGCTGCCGCAATTTAGCGGCAAACACTCTTCTATAAGTTAGCTAGGGTGAGACTAAACGGATAACGGAGAAACAAATCCATCTGGTTTAATAGCAAGTACATCACAATTTAGCTCGTCAATAACATGCTCGGCGGTATTGCCAATAAGGGCTGCTGAAATGCCCACCCGGCCAACGGTACCAATAACAACAAGTTCAGCGTCCAGTGCTTTCGCCACTTGAGGGATGACTTTTTCTGGTAGTCCCTCTCTAACCACGCATTTATCTTCCGGAATGCCGTATTTTAACGCGTGACTTCGCATTTCTTTTAAGTGGTGATTTTTCACGGCATCGTGATAGGTATCAGGGTCAAACTCTGGAACTTCAATGGCAATGTTAAGGGGAGTAGAAGGGTAGCTGTTCACCAAATTAACGCTACCTTTTAAAAGAGAGGCGTAATCGTTAGCAATGACAGTCAGTTTGTCGTTAAGTGCAGCGTGCTCGTCATCTTCACTTCCGACGTTCACTGCAGCAATGATCTCACCACCTTCAGGCCACCCATGCTCTTTTACTAATAACACGGGGCGAGGGCATTTTCGCATTAAATGCCAATCTGTAGGTGTAAAGATAACAGAGGCAAGATCGTCATGTTTCTTGGTTGCCTTTACTACTAAATCGATTTGATTATTCAGCGTGTAGTAGATGATAGATTCATACGAGCGGTTGTTCCACTCAACAACAATATCGGTTTCTGTGAAACCCTGCTCTTGCAGGTGTGTAGCAAGCCATTTAGCATGCTCTTTAGTGACAGCATCGCGCATGGCTTCTCGTTCATCAGGGCTTAGCATGGTAGTCATATCGTAAGACAAGTCGTATACGACCATCATAGCGGTGACTGAGGCGCCCGTTTTTGAAGCAAGTTCATAGGCGCGACTAAGCGCAGGTTGGTTATCGCGCTCGGCATCTACCACGGCAAGAATTCGTTTACATTCAATCATAACGTCCCCTTAGTACGAAGCTGTGTAGCGGCTGTCGAAATCGAAGCTCTTTAACAGTTATTCATAATAACTATAAACGACATTAAGAAAAACGTAAGTTGTTTTAGATCAAGAATTTTAGCCGTTACACACCGCGCTAGGGCCATTTAGTGCCGCGAGTTTGGTATTTAGGCGCTCGAAATCCAATATGGTAATAAGTTTGCCGTCTACTTTAATAATGTTGTCTTTCTGAAAGCGGCTTAGAAGACGACTGATGGTTTCAATGGTCAACCCTAAGTAGTTTCCGATTTCATTACGCGTCATTGTCAGATGGAATTCTCTGTGCGAGAAGCCTCGCTCTTCAAAGCGTTGCGACAGGTGTGAAATGAAGTACAGCAAGCGCTCTTCGGCGGTGCGTTTGTTTAAAAGCATGATCATATCGTGATCTTGTTTTATTTCTGCACTCATAAAGCTCATGATTTGATGGCGAAGCTTTGGAAATTGTACCGACATTTCATCAAGAGTTTCGTAGGGAAGCTCACACACCATGGCTGTTTCTAACGCAGACGTGTAGCTTTGGTGTTTGTTCTCTCTTAATGCATCAAAGCCGATAATGTCACCAGGAAAGTGGAAGCCGGTAATCTGTTCTTCACCTTCGGTATTAGTCACAAAGGATTTAAATGAACCTGTTCTCACTGCAAATAGCGAACGAAATTTATCGCCGGTTTGAATTAGCGTATCGCCCTTATGAAGCGGCTTTTTACGTTCAATAATATCGTCAAGAGATTCAATTTCTGTTTTGTTCAGCGCCACTGGTAAACACAGGTGGCTGAAACTACAGTTTTGACAGTGAATAGAAAATTGGCTTCCTTTGCTCATAATGCATGCTCTTTTAAAGAATACCCCACCATAATACACCGATTTTTAAATGATTGCCCCACAAATAAGATAAGCTGCATATATGGCCATTATTACGGCAATAACTTGTCTAAAATAGGTGTTCTGAAAACTTCGAATAAGATACTGACTACCAGCACTAGCGGCGAGTAAGGTGGGCAGAGTACCTAAACCAAAGAAAAACATAAGAGCTGCGCCTTCAACTGCAGTTCCCGCCGCTAACGACCATGTTAGTGTTGAATACACTAAGCCACAAGGCAGCCAGCCCCAAATGAATCCGTAAGGTATTGCGCTAAAAGGGGTTTTAAACGGCAAAAAACGTTTTGATAAAGGTTGTAGTTTGGAAAATAGGCCTTTACCTGCATTTTCCAGCACCGTTAATCCTGTCCACCATTTGCCCAAATAACAGGCCAGTAGAAATAACATAATGCCGCTAAGTAAAGACAGCGCATAGTTGGCAAGCGGTATGTAGTCTGCGGCGATTTTACCAAGAGCCCCGGTTAAGGCGCCAGCCAGCGTATAGCTAGTTATGCGACCTATATTGTAGGCAAGGGTATAGGGCACAGCTGAAGCGCCTTTTGGAGATACCATTCTAAGCGCTGCAACTATTCCACCACACATGCCCACACAGTGAACACCGCCAGCTAAGCCTATAAGAAATGCAGAGAAGTAATTAATCTCTGCCATGAGGCGCTTGGCTTTTATCTATTTTACTTTCTTGAAGTTGCTTGCGTTGTTCAGCAAGCTTTTTCTCTTCAGGAGGAAGGTCATCGTCAAATAGAATACTGTACCCCTGACGGTCTAGATCCTCGAATTGATTAGTTTTCACCGCCCAAAAGAATATCACGATAGCGACAGCGACTATGATAATGGCGATTGGAATTAATACGTAAATAATACTCATGCTATTTGCTCAAAAGTCGCGTTGAGTTTGTGACTACAATAATACTGCTTAACGACATACCAACAACAGCCATCCACGGTGAAAGTAGGCCAGACACGGCGAAAGGCAGAATCAAAACGTTGTAACCTACCGACCATCCTATATTTTGTCTAATTTTTTGCTTCACTTGGTGTGCGGTTTTAATCAGTGCAGGTACAGAAAGTAGCTGATCGCCAAGTAATATGACATCAGCAGCAGTTTTAGCAACGTCTGTAGCATTGCCTACTGCGATAGCCACATCTGCACTGGCGAGCACAGGCGCATCATTAATGCCATCACCCATCATCATTACTTTTGCCCCCGATTGCTGCATAGCCTGTACAGCATCGTACTTCTGCTCTGGTGTGAGCCCACCTTTAGCTGTTGATATTGGCAAGGAAGCGGTAAGAGCGTCCACGTTTTGTTGTGTATCGCCACTTAATACTGCAAGGGTGTGACTTTTTGCCAGAATATTCAAGGTTTCTTGGGTATCCTCTCGCAACGTGTCGCTTACCTCAAACGCCGCCATAATACGGCCCTTCACGGTGAGAAAGACATTAGCTGACGGATAATCCTTAAGAAGCTTTTGTTGTGATTCGTGGACACAAAATTGGGCAGAGCCCATTGAAAACAAGGTGTCGTTAATTTCACCGCTAATGCCGCCTCCTGGCGTCACGGTAAAATTAACCACATTGTGGACAGTTTGTCTGCTGGAGGCATTATTGTGGCTAAAGGCTTTTGCAATTGGGTGTTCAGAGCGCGACTCTAGAGCACGGGCAATTGAAAGTGCACTGTCACTGTCTACACCGTCAGCATACCAGGCATTTGAAAGGGTAAATTTGCCTTGTGTAAGCGTACCAGTTTTATCCAGTGCGATGGTGTCGATATCAGTGATTTGTTCGAGCGCATCGGCGCGTTTAAGCAAAATACCTTGCTTGTTTAACTTCGCCATAGCGCAGGTTAACGCTGATGGTGTAGCCAACCCTAATGCGCAAGGGCAGGTTGCTACCAATACTGATATGGTGATCCAAAACGCGTCGTCGCTCCCCTGATATGCCCAAAAGCCATAAGTTAAGGCAGAAATCAGTAAGACAGCTGTCACAAAATATCGAGAAAAGTTATCAGCTATTTGCGCCGCTTTAGGCTTATTCGCCATAGCACTTGCTTGCAGCCTTACAATTTGATTTACCAGCGCATTTTTAAGAGTTTGTGTCACTTTAATGGTCAGGCTGCCGTCTTGACATACAGTACCACCATATACGGTGCTATTGTTTGACTTGCGCACCGGGTTAAACTCACCGGTAAGCATCGATTCGTCAACCGCTGCGTTCCCTTCGGTCACCACTCCATCAATGGGGATCGTTTCACCAGGCTTAACCAGCACCACATCGTCAATTTTTAACTGCTTTGCCAGACACTCGGTTAGGCTGCCATCCGGCAGTAATTTGGTGGCTGAAACGGGTACATACTGCATCATATTGGCAGAGATCTGTGCGGCGCGATGGCGGCTGCGATGTTCTAAAAAGCGGCTGAGTAACAGCAGGAAAATGAACATACAAATAGATTCAAAATACACTTCGCCTTGCTCTAATACTGTAGAGCGAATTCCTGCAATGTAAGTACCGAATATGGCGAGCGTAACGGGCACATCCATATTAACCGTTCTTGCGCTTAGCGCTTTAGCGGCGCCCACATAAAAAGTGCTGCCTGAGTACAGTACTACAGGTGTAGTAAGCGTAAGGGCAACCCAGTAAAAATACTGTCGGGTTTCTAATTCAATAGCGCCAAACCAGTCAAAATACAGCCCCGTCATCAGCATCATCACCTGCATGGTCATAATGCCTGCTAGACCAAGCTTTTTCAGAAAGGTCTTTTGTTCGCGTTTATAACTGGCTTCGTGTTCATCGGGGTGAAATGGCGACCCAACATAACCAATGCGTTTTAGTGTAGAAAGAATCTGACTAAGCTTGATTTGAAAAGGTGACCAAGTAACTAAAGCGCGGCGCTCTTGGACGTTTACCGCGACTTGCTTTATCCCTTCTACTTTTGACAACTGCTTTTCGATAAGCCATCCACACGCAGCGCACGTGATACCTTCAAGGGTTAATTGAATCTGCTTATCTTGCCCCTCATCAAAAACGAATTCTTCTTGAAGAGCAGGGTCGTCATACACTTTGAGTTTGTCGAGTGTCTCTAGAATACCATCGTCTGATTTTTGCGCTGGTTCGGTTCTAAACTGGTAATAGTCTTCAAGACCGTTGGTTACGATGGCTTCGGCCACGGCTAAACATCCAGGGCAACACATGTCGCGTTGCTGCCCTAATATGACGGTAGTAAATTTTCCATCGTCTGAGCCCGCAATAGGCAAGCCGCAATGGTAACAGTCGTGATTGGCCATTATGGATTGAATTTCATTTTGCCAGAGTGGGGCAGATAGATGGTATTTTGTATTTTCCAGCTATCATCAATAGGGGTTAGCGATACGCGCCATTTACCATCAAGATCTTCTTCGACAAAACCACGATAGATACCCTTAGCATCGCGGCTTAATAAAACGCTGACATCACGCTCTTCAAGCGTTACGTGATAAAAGCTTAGTTTAACCGCATTACCTTCTTGTGGAATACCTGAATGAAACTCTAGCGCTATGCTGCCATCTTCAATGGTTAAATCGGTAGTGATATTCATGCGACGGGCTACGGCTTCTTTATCCAATCGCGCATTAATTGCTTTTCCTTCCTTGTAGTAGTCGTCCACCACTAGGCTATCTTCAGTACTAATAGCAAGCTTTAATAATACGCCGCCCATAATGAGCGTGATAATAGGAACGGCAATTAAAAACCAGGGCCAGAACTCTTTATACCAGGGTCTATTCATTGAAATCTTTTCTCGTGTTTACTTCGCTAACAACATATTTATTTTCACTGCCCCAACGACATGTTTAGCCGGGAAATAAGAATAAATATAATGTTCGCGAGACATACTAAATGTGAACAAAGATTGTTCGTACAGCACTCTCTATATCGCTGTATTTTCTCATAAAAAAAGCCCCGTAGTAACGAGGCTTTTTAAGATATTTAATGATTTAAATCATTAATCATTTGAAAGGCTGTAAACATACGCTGCGACAACGTGAATTTTGTCATCACCCAAGGTTTTCTTGAATGAAGGCATTACACCGTTACGACCGTAAGTAAGCGTTTCTGTTACCGCTCTGTGGCTGCCGCCGTATAGCCAGATATTGTCAGTAAGGTTTGGCGCACCAAGTGCTTGGTTACCTTTACCGTCCATACCGTGACAAGCCGCACACGCTGCGAAACGTGCTTTACCTGCTTCTGCAAGCTGAGGGTCCACATCGCGACCGCTTAAACTAAGTACGTAGTTAACCACTTCTTCGATACCGTCTTCACCCATAGCATCTAGCCATGCTGGCATAGCTGCTTTACGACCAAGCGTAAGAGTTTCAACGATTTTCGCACCTGAACCACCGTACAACCAGTCGTTGTCCGTTAGGTTAGGGAAGCCGCCATTTTGACCACGTGCATCAGAACCGTGACACTGAGAGCAATTTTGTAGGAACAAACGCTGACCTACTTTATTTGCTTCTGGGTCTTTAGCCAGTTCTTCAACAGGAACTTTTGCATACGCTTCAAAGATCGGGTCGAACTTCTCGGCAGCGAAATCTAGTTCACGGTCATATTCTACTAGGTAGCCTTGCTCTTTAGCGTCAATACGCGCTTGAGCTGACTCTTCTAGCGATTGAATATTTTGGTTAGAGCTCTTCCAACCCAAAATACCTTCATACGCACCTAGGCCAGGATAAAGCGCTAGGTATAAAAAGCCCCAAACGATGGTCATGTAGAACATAATTGTCCACCAGCGAGGAAGTTGGTTGTTCAACTCCTCAATACCATCAAATTCGTGGCCCATTGACTCACCTTCAGCTACGCCAGTCTTGTTAGAAAGGCACCAGCGAAGAAGGAAGTAGCAACCAATGATTAACCCTAGGGTTATCACTGAAATCCAAATTGTCCAAAACATACTCATGAGTTCGAGACTCCTGCTAATCTTCTTTTGATTTTTCTTTTTCTTCGTCTGCAAACACTAGGTTTGCAGCTTCATCGAATTTTTTCTTGTTGCGGCTGCTGAACGCCCACCATACAACACCGATGAAGCTTACAAAGACGATGACAGTAAAAATGCTGCCTACAATTCCCTGGTCCATATTATTTCAAATGTGTGCCAAGAGATTGTAGATAAGCAATAAGGGCCTGCATTTCCGTTTTGCCCTGTACTGCCGCTTTCGCACCCGCGATATCTTCGTCGGTATACGGAACACCAAATCCACGGAATACTTCCATTTTTTCAGCTGTTAACTCGCCATTAAGCGTGTTTTCCGCAAGCCAAGGGAAACCTGGCATATTCGACTCTGGTACCACGTTACGAGGATTAAGCAGGTGAACTCGGTGCCATTCGTCGCTGTAACGACCACCAACACGTGCTAGGTCAGGACCAGTTCGCTTAGAACCCCAAAGGAAAGGGTGCTCCCATACTGATTCGCCAGCAACGCTGTAGTGACCATAACGCTCTGTTTCAGCGCGGAATGGACGGATCATCTGGCTGTGACAACCTACACAACCTTCACGGATGTAGATATCACGGCCTTCAAGCTCAAGCGCGGTATATGGACGTAAGCCTGTTACCGGTTCCATGGTTTGCTGTTGAAACATCAACGGCGTAATTTGAACCATGGCACCGAAGCTGATAGCGATAAGAATTAATACCGTTAACAGACCGACGTTCTTTTCAATTAACTCATGTGCGTTTTTCATTATTCGTCTCCTTTACTACGCCGGCTGAGTCGCTGGGTCTGCAGCGATACTGCCTTTAGGTGCACGAACGGTTTTCCATGTGTTGTATGCCATAACAAGCATACCTGCTACCACGAAACAACCACCAATGAAACGAACCACATAGAAAGGCTTAGACGCTTCTAATGACTCAACAAAGCTATAGGTTAACGTACCGTCAGCATTTACTGCACGCCACATTAGACCCTGTAGTACACCAGACATCCACATTGCTACGATGTATAGAACAACACCGATAGTTGCGAACCAGAAGTGTACGTTAACTAGCTTGGTGCTATACATAGCGCGCTGACCGAATAGCACTGGAATTAAGTGGTAAATTGAACCAATTGAAACCATTGCAACCCAACCTAGAGCGCCAGAGTGTACGTGACCAATTGTCCAGTCAGTGTAGTGAGACAGTGCATTAACGGTCTTAATTGCCATCATTGGACCTTCGAAGGTAGACATACCGTAGAAAGACAACGAAACAATTAGGAAACGCAGTACTGGGTCGGTGCGAAGTTTATGCCACGCGCCAGATAGCGTCATAATACCGTTAATCATACCACCCCAAGATGGAACGAATAGGATAATAGACATCACCATACCTAGTGACTGAGTCCAGTCTGGTAGGGCAGTGTAGTGAAGGTGGTGAGGACCAGCCCAGATATACAGAGAGATAAGTGCCCAGAAGTGAACAATTGAAAGTCTGTATGAATAAACCGGGCGACCAGCTTGCTTAGGTACGAAGTAGTACATCATACCAAGGAAGCCCGCAGTCAGGAAAAAGCCTACCGCGTTATGGCCGTACCACCACTGCATCATAGCGTCTACTGCGCCTGCATACAGTGAATACGATTTAGTGAAAGATACCGGAATAGCCATGCTGTTACCAATATGAAGAATTGCAACAGTTAACATGAACGCGCCTAAGAACCAGTTTGCAACATAAATGTGCGAAACTTTACGGATTACTAGGGTTCCGAAGAAGTTAATGATATAAGCGACCCAAACCAGTGCCAAAAGGATATCAATTGGCCATTCTAGTTCAGCGTATTCTTTTGAGCTGGTTAAACCCATAGGCAGGGTAATAACAGCTAAAACGATAACGGCTTGCCAACCCCAAAAGGTAAATGCGGCAAGTTTGTCACTGAACAGTCTTACCTGGCAGGTACGCTGAACGATGTAGTACGACGTTGCAAATAGCGCACAGCCGCCGAAGGCAAAAATAACGGCGTTAGTGTGCAACGGACGCAAACGTGAGAATGTTAGCCATGGTGTGTCAAAGTTAAGCATAGGTGCAAATAACTGCGCGGCAATAAATACCCCTAGGCCCATACCAATGATACCCCAGACTATGGTCATGATGGTAAATTGCCTAACTACTTTATAATTGTAGTCAGGTTGTGCTTGGCTTATTTCACTCATTTTAATGAATCTTCCACTTCAAATGAACTATGGTCTCCAACTGCCGGAATAGTACGGTCGAGACGTGTATCAGCTAAGGAATAACGCTTCACACCGAGCTCGGAAAGAGTAATAATTATTGTCTCCAAGCCAGTTGGTACGCGGATGATAAGGTTTTTAATTACAAAAAGATACCATAAACTACCTAAGCTTGATCTCCGTCAATGAAGAAATACACAAAATTTAAGAAATGCTAAATAACGATAACAATAAACGATCAAAATTTTTACATTCCCAGCTTCCATTAGTAGCTATTATTGTTGTAGCCGTATGTGTATACCTTGCACATAAATTCCAGTCATCGGTGTTAAAAGACACGAGCGTAGTTAATGGAATAGGAAACAGCTGCAACTTTGTCAATGAAACTTGCGAATTCTTAATTGATGACAGGTTAGCAATTGCCACTTTTTCAGCCATGCCTGAAGCCGAAGAGTCAGTAACGGTTAAGCTCTTAGTTCCTGAGGGAGAGGAAATAGAGAGCGCATGGATTGAAGGGGTAAACATGTATATGGGCAAAATTCCCGTGCTGTTAGATAACGATGGTCAAGGAAAGTGGTCAGGTTGGTTTATGTTAGGTAGCTGTAGTGAGCCAGTGATGAAATGGCAGCTACGTCTAAATATTAAAGATAAAGAAAGCCCCAGCTATTTGTATTTTGTTACACAGCAGTAACTGTATTAAAAGCAATAAGGCTCTCCCAAAAGAAAGGGGAGTAAACAAGCAAAAAAGGCCGCTCTTTATTTAAGAGCGGCCTTTTATTAATTACCTGTAAATTGTAGCGTGAACGCTATTTCTTACATTTGAGACTGAAGGTAGTTTTGAATACCTAGTCGCTTAATAAGGCCAAGCTGCTGCTCTAGCCAGTGTGCGTGATCCATCTCTGTATCGTCTAGTAGTACAATTAGCATGTCACGAGTAACATAGTCTTTCTCGGTTTCACAAAGCGCAATAACTTCACGTAACTTTGCATCAACTTCATATTCAACACGTAAATCGCTTTCAAGCATTTCAGGTACATCTTTACCCACTTTGAAGCCTGTGCGCTTCGTCATGTCAGGCGTACCTTCTAAAAACAGCATGCGTTCTATTAGCTTAGTTGCATGTCCACGCTCATCATCAAATTCATGATCGATGCGTTCATAAAGTTTATTCAAACCCCAATCAAGATACATCTGAGAGTGAATGAAATACTGATCCATGGCAGCCAACTCATAAGAGAGAAGCTCGTTTAAGCCATTGATGATTGCTTGGTTACCTTTCATTAGTCATCTCCCATTACTTGCGCTTGTAGGTAGTTTTCAATACCCATTGCATCAATTTGGTATTCTTGCGTTTCAATCCAGTCTAAGTGCTCTTCTTCATATTCAAGAAGGTCTTCAAGTAAATCACGAGACACATAATCTTGCTTTTCTTCACATAGCGCGATAGCTTCACGAAGTAGTGGAAGCTGCTCTTTTTGAAAGCGCGCATCACATGACAGCATTTCAACGGTGTCTTCACCGATATAAAGCTTACCTAAAGCTTGAAGATTAGGAAGGCCTTCAAGAAACAGAATGCGTTCGATAAGATCATCCGCTTGCTTCATGTCCTTGATCGATTTTTTATAATTCTTTTCGTTAAGTTCAGAAAAACCCCAGTTTTTGAACATACGAGCGTGCAGAAAGTATTGATTTATCGAAGTAAGTTCACTTGTCAGCACTTCGTTCAATTTTGCAACAACTTGTTTATCACCTTGCATTGTGAAAACCCTATTAACGTATTTGCGTGAAGTTTAGTCTAGATTTGAGGTTGTGTCAAAAAAAGTCTTTGTAAAACAGTTGTTTACAAACGATAACGTTTCTCAATTCATCCATTGTTCGCATTTAGAACAGCATTACTGTTGTGCATGCGCATAAGCAAGACTTTCTTCAGCAAAACCAAGCCCTGCTTCGGTAAAGAAGTTGAAGACTTTGTCGACGCCATTGTCTAGCAAACTGGACACTTCATCCTCATAGCGAGCTATGGCAGCGACTTTTCCGGTATAACCAGCGTTCTTTAATTGGCGAGTGATATTAATCGAATCTTGGATAGATGGTAGAGCAAGCAAAACGAGCTGTATCTGCTTAATATCCAGGTTGTCCCATAAATCCACGTCTTCGCCATCGCCGCAAATAACATCGAGTCCTTCCTCAGCGAGTTCCTTAACTTTAACCCGATCAGCATCCATGCCCCACACGCTCACATCGCTCAACTTCGATAGCGCATTAAAAGCACCGCGACCAACACGCCCCATTCCCAACACTAAAAATTCTGCATTGTTTAGAGTAGGGTAAATATCTTCTTTTAAACGTTCCTTTTTCTCGAAGCGTTTAATGGCATGCTTATATTTGTGATAACGTGAATGTGAGTTCCGATAGAGCACGCTGGTAATAACAAACGAGATTGATACTGCAAGAGCAATGACTACTAACCATGAATTTGCCAATAATCCTAAAGAAACTGCAAGTGCGCCAACAATAAGGCCAAATTCACTGTAATTTGAAAGCACCAAGCTGCTCAAGTAAGCCGTGCGACCGCGAAGGCGAAGTGACGTAAATAAGCCGAAAAAGAGTGCTGCTTTTAACGGTATAAATAAGCAGAACACGATAGCTAGGACAATCATACTAAGATCGGGAAGGGCGGTAAGACCGATAGTAAGGAAGAAGCCGATTAAGAAGAGATCCTTAAAACTAAGCAGCGACTTCGCTAGCTCCGAAGCCTTTTCATGTTGCGCTAACATGATTCCAAAGATTAGTGCCCCAAGATCGCCTTTAATGTTAACCAGCTCAAACAAGTGATAGCCACCTAAGGCGAGGATAAAGCCAGTAAGCGGAAGCAGTTCACCGTGGCCCGACTTATTAATCATTTTGTTTATGATTGGCATTGCTGGGAATAAGGCCAACAACGCAAGCGCCCACACAGAGGGGAGCTTTCCAGTTGCTGCAACAAGGAAGATAACAGCAAAAACGTCTTGCATGACCAAAATGCCAATGGCAAGGCGGCCGTGGCGGGTTTTACTTTCGCCACTTTCTTCTAATACTTTAACCACGCAGACTGTGCTACTGAAACTAAGGGCAAAAGCGATAAGCGCAGCGCTTTTCCATGTAAGCCCATCAACGAAATTTGCAGCAACCGCACCAATCGCATAGACGCAACAGGTAATAACGCCCACCCATACTAAGGTATGTGAAACGCTTCCCGCCCAAACTTCTCGTCGACTCAAATCGCGGATGTTGAGTTTCAGACCGATGGTGAAGAGCATAATGGTGATGCCCAAGTTGGCTATTTGGGTTAAATCTTCAGTGAGCGTGTAGCCTGCAAAATTTAATAAAAAGCCAGCTACCAAGTAGCCAACTAAAGGAGGAATGCCAATAAGTTTAACCGTTAAGCCGCAAACAAATGCGAAAAGAAGAAATGCATACTCCATGAATTACCTTTCAGAAAATGTTGAACGTAAAATCCGTTACCTTTGTATAGGTCACATCATCTATTAACCAGTGATAGCTACAAATCGCTCTCTCAACTCGCTAATTGAAAGGTTTTAGACTAGCATGCAATGGCTTGTTTTCGCAGCTAAAAAAGCATTGTAATTGCATATTTTGGTAACGCGTAACCCAATTGAGCTAAAAGCCGGCTCAGTATATTTAACCCCTAAATCAGTCATTTACCGCTAAAGTAAATCTAGTTCCCGATTTCAGGTGTATTGAACAGGGTTGTAGGCATATTATTTTGTTTTGATATGACCAAAAATAAAGAAGGACTTTGAATGCGTTTAACAATTCTAACTGTGCTAACCCTGCTGGTCGCTTTCAATGTGGTGATTGGCGTATTGTGGGCGCCCGTGTGGTGGTTTTTACTCTTATCAGTCACGCTACTCATTTTTGGTCTATATGATGCCTTCCAAACAAAACATGCCATTTTAAAGAACTTTCCATTAATTGGCAGGGTACGATGGACCGTCGAGGGACTAAGGCCCTACATCCAGCAATACATCATAGAAACCGATACTGGCGGTGCACCTATTTCCCGCATGTTTCGTTCGATTGTTTATCAACGTGCGAAAAACAGTAGAGAAACTGTTCCCTTCGGTACTCAGCTAGATACGTATAAAGATGGCTATGAGTGGATTGGCCATTCTTTATCTGCTCGCGAAGTGGAAGACATGGATGAAGATCCCCGAGTGACGGTAGGTGGCCCTCATTGCAAAAAGCCGTATCGTGCAAGCATACTTAACATAAGCGCAATGAGCTTTGGAAGCTTGTCAAAAAATGCTATTTTGGCGCTAAATAAAGGTGCTGCAAAAGGCGGGTTTTACCATAACACAGGTGAGGGTGGCTTAACCCCATATCACCTCGAAAACGGTGGCGATATCGTTTGGCAAATTGGTACGGGATACTTTGGTTGTAGAAGTAAAGATGGCGGTTTCGATCCTGTTCTTTTTGAAGAAAAAGCCAAACTCGACAATGTAAAAATGATAGAAATAAAGCTAAGCCAAGGCGCTAAGCCTGGACATGGTGGTATTTTACCTGCGTATAAAAATACTCCTGAAATAGCTAAAATAAGAGGTGTTGAGCCTGGAACTCAAGTTGATTCTCCCCCTAGACATAAAGCGTTTGCAACGCCTTTAGAAATGGTAGATTTTATTAGTCAGTTACGCAAGTTAAGTGGATATAAACCAGTGGGTATTAAGCTGGCGCTGGGTAGAAAAAGTGAGTTTATTGCCATGTGCAAAGCCATGGTAGAGAAGGACGTAACGCCAGATTTTATAACGGTAGACGGGGGCGAAGGAGGTACCGGCGCCGCACCGCTTGAGTACACAAACTCTATAGGATTCCCTCTGCGTGAAGCCTTGGCGTTTGTTGACGATTGTCTCACTGGTTTTGGTATTCGCGACAAAATTAAAATTATTGCTTCTGGAAAAATCATTACCGCTTTTCAGTTAGCGAAAAATCTAAGTTTAGGCGCCGATCTATGTAACAGTGCCAGAGGAATGATGTTGGCACTTGGATGTGTTCAGTCGCTGTCATGCAATACGAATAAATGTCCGACCGGTGTAGCAACGCAAGACCCCAAGCTTGCCAAGGGCTTAAACGTTGAAGACAAGTACGAGCGCGTGTACCGCTTTCACAAAAAAACTATTCATGCGCTGATGGATATCTTGTCTTCTACAGGACATGTGAGAACTAGCGAACTAAATCGTACCCATATATTTAGGCGAGTAGATCAGTGTAATATTGCGCGTTACGACGAAATTTTCCCGTTAGTTAAAACAGGAAGTTTCTTAACCGACGACGTTCCCGATAGATTTAAATTACACTTAAAAGAAGCAAATTCTGAAAGCTTTATGCCTTGTAGTTTATTGGCAGAAATAGAGAAAGAAACGAAAGCGTTATCTTAAAAAAACTAAGCCATGACTCCTAATCAAATACCGATTGTGGAGTCACGCTTAACGATTTTTAATGCCTAAAACTGCGAGTTAGTCTTTAGATTGCTCGCTTGGAATACGCAGTTGATAGAGGCGGTAATCACTAGTCCTGTAGGGTGTTACTTTATATTTAGGCTGAAGATACGCCACTAAATCTATTAGTTCAGAAACGGTTAGCTCGTCGTTTACAACTCGCATTAATGACACTCCGTCTTCGCTGGTGAAACTGGCAGGCTGTCGAGGAGTAAGTTTGTGTGATGGGTTAATAATACTTGTCACCAACTCTGCATAAGTTTTAATTCTTCCACTGCTGCCGCCCAACGGAATAGGCTTCGCGACTAGGTATTGCGCATTGTCGGACTCTTTTTCTCCTGCAATTCTGTGACAGTCTTGGCACTGATACTTTTTAAATACCAAATAGCCTTTTTCCATATTGCCTTCTGGCAAGCTAAAGCCGCGAGGTGACTGCGCGCCCTGGTCACAGGCGAAAAGGAGAAGCGTTGCTATAACAACTATTGCCGTTTTCATACTCATTTCCCTCTTTCTTTTACGGTAAGGATACGTAATGTTCGCTAGAATTAATGTGCATACACTGATTATGAATGAGGCTGCAGACTAATCATTGACCTAGCTCAAAGAATAATTATTTGTATAGCACTACTATTTAATGGAATTAGTTAACGGTATGGTAGAAAAGCACTGCTACCTAACAAAAATTGAGGACAGCCACAATGCAAGGTTACGAGACAATTTTAGTACCTATAGATATTTATTCTGACTACGAATTAGTGGTGGAGAAAGCCATTGCAATAGCGGGCAATAGTCACAAAATTCACCTCCTGTATGTTGCTTATCCACAAACCAATGTAGAGCCTTACGGACTATTTTTAGAACGGGATTTTTCAGAGGAAGTAAGAGAGCAGGCAATAAGGCAATTAAAAGACGTTGCCGCAAAACACGATATACCTTACAGCCACATCAATGTAGAGATAGGTTCACCTGCTGATGAGATTCACCATATGGCCGAAAAGATTAATGCAGATCTCATTGTTGTCGGCACCCATGGCCAGAGCGGTCTTCGTTTGTTACTTGGGTCAACGGCCAATGCAGTACTACATGGTGTTAAAACAGACGTGCTAGCTGTGAAAGTATAAATTAATGCGGCGATTAGCGTCGAAAATGCCTTAAATATTCATGATAAATACCTTCGCCGTCATGCAGATGTAACGAAGGTCAGTTACGTTTTGTAAGGCTGTAACTAATCTTAAAATTACTTATCATGATAACGAAACGGAAAGGTATTTTACGTGTACTCTATGCCACTTACTATTCACTTAAGGGGCTTCGAGCAGCCTTTTTAAGTGAAGCTGCGGTCAGACAAGAAATTTTCGCAATATTGATAATGACACCTATAGCGTTTTTCATCGACGTTACGCATGTAGAACGTATATTGCTGGTGATATCTTTACTGATAGTGCTTATCACTGAGCTACTCAACACCGCTATTGAGAAACTCTGTGATCATGTCAGCACAGACATCCATTTATTAATAGGGCGAGCTAAAGATATCGGCTCTGCAGCAGTGTTCATTAGCCTAATGATGGCCGGCTTTACGTGGATTAGCATTCTTTGGTAGTGCAATTTGCGATTTTTAGACGGAAAGAAAGCCCTAATTTATAGGGCTTTGATTTTCTGGTCACAACATTCTGATACTAAGGTTCTAATTGTGCTATCTAAATTTTTAATGTGCGAATAATGCAATGAAGTTTCACCACCGTTATTGATATCTTTTATCGTAAAAACAACATCATCGCCTCGTGAAGTTACGCAGATTCTCACGTAATCATCAGATTGAGCTAATGGCACGTGGAGATATAACGGCTCATTGTTTGAGTTTAAATAATCTAGTGCTGCTTCTTGTGACTTGAATGGGTCTTGCTTCTCGGGTTGGACATTCCATGACGACGAGGGAACCACCATTTCCGCGAGTAATTTTCCATGCTTTGTATCAATACCGCTACTCATATATCACTCCTTTTACTTGAATGTTTGCCAACTTAGAAAACCTATTCATTAATATAGGTTTAGGGCAAATTTACCTTTTGATACGCGAGTAATACAGTTTCAGATTGGTAAAAGGATGTAGAGAGTAGGTGAGTTAGACATTGTTACTGATGTCGCTGGTTATGCGTAACCATGCATTAATTAAGTTACTGTATTTAATGAGCTTTATCTTTTTCGTTTTGCCGACAATTTTGCCATTCCACCACGCTTTACGTTAGCCTGTTTTGTATAATGCCCAGGCATTTCAGGTGATTGCCAACCTCCAGCCAGTTGAAGCTCGGGTAAAGATGCGCCATCTTCGGCTAGAGAAACTGCACCACCAACACGACCACTATGAGGGGTAATGTTTTCGCTAATACCTGCGCGTTGAGCAATACGTTGCCAAATCCTGTAGACACTCGAATAGTTAAGTACATTTGCCTTATGGCTGGGAATGTTCTCATCAAATGGCAAAAGTGCTGTTTTATGGTTTGTTAGTCGTCTAAACAAAACGCCTTTGTGCAGCCCGCGTAAATCTGAAGAAAGGCGGGTTGCTTTAGTCTTTGGATCAAGATTAGCTTCGTTAATATACTCTTGAACCATAGATATGGTGCTGGAAGAAATATAGCGATATTGACCTTGACCAGACTGGTCGCTTTTCGAAGAAACAACCAACAGCGTGTTATTACGCGCAGATATATCCTCGATGCAAACTCGAACTAATTCATCAGCGCGAAGTAATGCATCAAACATCAGGTTAATGATTGCAAGGTCGCGGAGTTCTAATAAAGAATCAGGAATAATTGCATTGTTTATTTGTTCAAGCATATCTATGGTAAGCGGAACCGCTTGTTTGTGAGACAAGCGAAACTTTCTATTCTCTATAAGCGATAAACGGATAAAGTCTCTTAGATACGCAGATCTAATAATGGGGTTTGGCAATTTAGCCACGCCCAAAAATTTACAAAGGGCAGATAACCGACGCTTAATGGTTCTATAGGCTAGGGGAGAACGACACAACGCTTCAACATATTGTTTAATGCAGATCTCATTGTGTTCGAAGTTGTTCTTAAAGCCACTTAATCCAGCTTGCTTACAAAAAATTGCGAACTCATTGTAGTCACTAATGTATGCCCGTTGTGTATTGTATGGAAGCTTAGTAAAAATATCTTGATAATAGCTTTCAACGTTTTTATCAGAAGATGAACATTGACTTGTTGTTAGGTCGTCAGAACCTGACGTGTGCTGCTTACTACGAGAGTACTCGATACCAAAAGCTGGAACCGTCGCGCTACTTGAGTCTTGTGGCTGTGAGCTGCTATTACTGTTGCTGTTAACTAATTGAGTTGTGAGCAAGTATGAGCTATTAGTTTTTGAGGGCATTGAGCAACCTGGTGAAGACATTATTGTAACTATTATGCTAGATTTAACAGAACTTGATAAGCTATTGATATATAACAATATTCACGCATGATAACTGTAATTATCATGCGTGAAGCTACGCACTAATCCATTCATCACTCCACAAACCGCTTTACTATTATAATCTCAAGTACAGTGCTACTCTATCATATTACTGTATATATAAACAGTTTGGGTGTTTCAATGCCGTCAATTGTTGGCCTATCTCGTAATTATTCCAAATCATATCGCTAGATAAGGCTTGTGGCCTGCTGAGAGAGTACTTTTTTTGTGCAATTCAAATCGTGCGCTACGTGAAATCTGCAAGGTAACACCCCTAATGCGCGCTCAGATTTCACGTAGCGACGCCTAAAAAATAAGCTGAAAAGTGATGGAAAAACACCCTAAGAGCTTATTTATTAAAGAAATACTTCACATGATTTACTCCCAACATGTTTGCTGGCTAATCGCACATTTTTCAAAACCAAACGAGTTAAAAATAAACGTTACAAAAGCGGAATAGGCGATAACCTAGAAGCTATTACCTTTGCTTTTTATACGCTTTTCATAGAGCGCCTATCTAATGGCGACTACAGTACGACGATAATAAGACGTCGATACGGTACGTAGCCGAATAAACGACGTCTACGCAGCGCAAATTCAGATAATAAGTGCACCACTCATGGTTAAACGGTGATGAGACGATCAACTGCCTGTTGATGGTATTCTAAAGTCGCCAAACTAATAGAAGTATTACCATGAGTTACAAGCAGTTGATCGAAGGACAAAGATACCAGATAGAGGCCTACTTACGCGAGGGTTTCAGTTACCGAGAAATTGGGAAACGCCTGAAAAAGAGTCATAGCACTATCAGTCGCGAAGTCAGACGGAACAGAATCAGGGGGAGTCATTACCTGCCCGAAGTTGCTCAGGCAAAAGCGTTAAAGCGACGCCATCATGCTGCTAAGTATATGATGCCTGATATTACCGTTACTTTTGTAGAGTTCGGATTGGAACAAAAATGGAGCCCAGAGCAAATAGCTGGTGTGGGTAAAATTATCGGCCATAAGGTCAGTCATGAATGGATTTATGGCTATGTTCAACGCGATAAACTAACAGGTGGCAAACTTTATAAGAAGCTGCGTCACGGTCGACGTAAGTACCGTAAAGGCAGTCACACAAAGCGTGTAATTATTCCAAATCGCGTTGGCATAGAGTGTCGCCCCGCTATCGTGAACAAGAAGAAACGGTTCGGCGATTGGGAAGCCGATACGGTTTTAGGTAAACAAGGAACAGGCGCGATTGTCAGCCTTGTTGAGCGAAAAAGTAAGTTATATCTGATACGAAAAGTGCCAGCGAAAAGCGCGGCTGATGTCGCTAGAGCTATGGTTGGTATGCTATGGAAATACCGACGCCATGTTCGCACAATCACAGCGGACAACGGCAGCGAATTCTGCGACCATGAAATGGTAGCCGAAAAATTGAAAACAGACATCTACTTCGCCAACCCTTATGCATCATGGGAGCGAGGGTTAAATGAAAACTTCAATGGATTACTGCGTCAGTACATACGAAAAGGCACCGATTTACGGACAGTAACAGATAAGCAGATTGCCGAAATTGAAAAGGCATTGAATGCAAGACCGAGAAAGTGCCTAGGCTTTAAGCAGCCTATTGCAGTGTTCAATAAATTACGAAAGGCTGCTTAATTTAGGAGTGGTGCACTTCGGAGTTGAATTTGCGAGATATGAATTCAATAAACATCGCGTCGATTATGTTTTAATTCTAGGTGCTATCCACGCCACCCAACTTTAAAACAACGAACGGTCTTCATGCACGATGTTTAATTTAATAAGAAGTATAGATAATTGATGATATTTAAAATAAAGAGCAATCAATAAATGAGTTTTACGGGCCGTAATTATTACATGTAACGCTAAATGTTAGAAAAACCTTAACCTTACAACTAGTCGTCTTATCTTAGAAATAATTAGGATCCTTTATTTAATTCATCAGCGTTAAGCCTTTGGCTGATTGAGTTAATAATTAATATTACTGGCTGTACATTCATTATAAAAAGCAAAGAAGAATAAAGCCTGATAAATGTTTTTAGGAACATGATTAAGTCTATTATTTATCTGTGCTAGTTGTCATTAAACCTTGCGAATACCTAAATATTACGAGAAGGATAGCGTAAAGCACTTTGCAAAGCTCCATCTGGCTCATTCACCATCAACTTTGATGTTTTATTTAACATAATATACATTATGCGTAATTAAGTGTATGGACGATTAGGGCGATGATGCCGCTCTATTCGGATGTTTTGTTGGCTGTGATTACTTACGAACTTTTATGCGTGGCTGCTTGTGTTTGCTTATTGTCGGTACTGGCGTTTGTGCGGTTACATCTCACATACGTCAGCACTTTTAATTCAAAACTGCTCAGTTAATTTGATTTGGACGTAATAAATTGAATCGTGCGCTACGTAAAATCTGCAGTACTATGTCCCTGATATTTTAATTTCATTCACGTAGCGCACGGTATGTTTTTGCGCCGTTTTGTTGATAAAAAAGTTAAACTATTTTGAGGCATTTATTATTAGGTTAAACAACTGAGCATTTTATAAAAGCTCATTGATTTCTTGATATTGATGTTTCTATTTTTTACTGCGTTATTTAATATGTGATTTCATCTCTATTATCTATGCCGCAAATGACTATAAATGTTTTAAGCTCATAGCTTATTTAGATGCTCTTCTTAAACTAGAGGTATTTGATTACCTGACGTTTAAGTTAATCACCGCAATTACCATACACAGCTATTTAAGGCTTTTTTATAAACCTGCGTTCTCAATGCAGCACGTCTATCCATAACGGCTATGCAAAGAATGTAATTCAACTGTGGCAAATCACTAATGCGAAATCGCAGTCACAATCTTCATTACGTAGCTACTCCTTATTGTCTTGGTGGCAACGCAAACCAAATTACTAGAACGTGTGATCGTATATACGTTTCTGTGCATATAAAGCGTTAGCTACTAGTAAACGCATCGCTAAGGAAAGTTATGAAAATTCAAAGTTTTAAGGCTGAAGGTTTAGCGCAGTTGTCATATTTGGTTTCAAGTGGACAATTTGCGTTTGTAGTTGACCCACAATTAGATATATCCACGTATATCGATGCTGCAACAAGTCTTAATGTAAAAATAGACTGCATATTTGAGACCCACCGTAACGAAGATTTTATATCAGGCGCTGCAGCGTTGGCACAGCGTCTTGATATACCTGTTTATCACGGGCCGAACGCTGACGAAAATGTTGAATATGCTTCTTACACCAGTGATGGTGATAAATTCAACGTTGGAGATTTACTTGTATCCGTATTAGAAACGCCTGGTCATACTAGAGACAGTATCTGTCTAGCCGTATCTGATACTGCTATAAGCGACGAAGTTATTGCGGTGTTCACCGGCGATACATTATTTGTAAATGATGTAGGTAGAACTGACTTTTATCCTAATGAAGAACATGAAATGGCGGGACGCTTATTCGAAAGTCTTCAGAAGTTGTCACGCTTACCCGAATCGGCTGTTATTTATCCAGCGCATGGTGCAGGTTCAGTTTGTGGTGGAGGTATGGCAGACAGAGAGTTCTCGACTATCGGATATGAGCGTAGGAATAACCCCAAGTTCTCAATCAAAGACAAGCAACGCTTCATTGAAGAAAAGGTACAGGAAACACATTACTATGCGCCCTACTTCGAAAAAATGGAAAAATGCAACGTTAAAGGTGAGCTTTGTACTATAGATATCACCTCTCCTGCTTTCATTGGTAATTTCGATCCTTTTGAACTTTCAAATCAATGTTATAACAATGAAATAAAGATAATAGATTTAAGGACTAAAGATGAGTTTTGTAGCACTCATATAGATGGCAGTTTGTTCTTTGGTGAAGGTTTGGTTTCATCATATGCAGGTTGGTTTCTAAAGGATAACGACAAGATCATTGTAGTCGCTAATAGTGGTGAACACGCCAGTTCAACAGTGTTGCAGCTACGTCGGATGGGTTTTAATAACGTTAATGGCTATATTATCAATGTGCCTGTATTAACTGGTGACGCTAACGTCGATAAAGGATTGTGTTCCTTAAGTCTCACCAGTGCAAAAGCCGTTAAAGTACACTTTGATAGTAATAGCAGTGACTGGGTTTTATTGGACGTTCGAAAACAAGATGAACGTGACAGTGTGGCAATTAATGGGTCGACGCATGTTTATCTGGGTCATCTTAGTTCATCAATTGGAGGTTTTGACAAAAACGTTAGGTACACAGTTTATTGTGGGTCGGGTGTCAGGGCCACGACAGCGGCCAGCGTTCTTAGACAAGCAGGTATAAAAACTGTGGATGTGATGGAAGGTTCGATGAAAGCATGGCAAAAGCTTAGCTAAACTTATCGATAAGTATATGTAACAAGCCTAGATCACCATTATTATTTAACTGTTCTTTAAATAGCCAGCTAAGTGAAGCGTACCATTTAGCTGGCTTTCGCATTTTACTGACCAGATATATCAGTCCTCTTTAAGGATTTGATGGAAGTGCTTTACTCGCTCTATATCATTGTCATAGTTCATCAATAACTTATTTCTCTCAAAACTGTGCTCTGCCATGCGTATCGCCTCTGATTTAAAATCATCGTTTAGGTTATTGAAGCATGTCTTTAGGGTGGTTAACGACTTTTGAATTCTTATAGCGACTTCTATATTGGCGCCACCATCTCGCGCTATAGATGTGTATGCGTCGTCGTATAGGTCGGCAACGTTCAACTCAGGCACAGAAATACGATCATACTTTGCAGTCTCGCTCTTTTTTTCCTTTTGTGTTTTCGGGCTGTCTTCGAATTGCTTTCGCCACATAAGCATTAATCGTGTAATGATGCTAATAGTATTTATTGCCGTACCGTGATCATTGACGGATGGCGACAACGCTCTTGATGCTATCTCAGCCAGTACGATAAAGCCGAAGCGCGGGTCTGCCTCAAAGGAGCGGGCTTCTCCAATAGTGAACGCGCTAATTACATCCTTGGTTTGTTCATCTTTATTAACGTAGGCTATGGGGCGCTCTGGTGTCACAAACTCACCCGGCAGCATGGCAACATTTATAAAACAGTCATTACTTTCAGCCCAGCGCTGTAGTTTTGCAATATCTATTAACTGAATGTAGCCTACTTGCTCGGTAAAAATAGCGTGAGCCCCCTGCTCTTTTACTTGTCCCTGTGGGACTGCGCCCAAGCAAGGCATATCAATTCTGTTTTTAATGGCACGAGTTGTTGCGTGCTCCACTTTCAGTAGTGTTGAGCCTACGCGCCCTAAGCGTGCTACGCTGTCTACCCAACGTATAAACGTTAAGATAACAATGATGAAAGCCACACAGGTCAGACAGAATAAAATGAACAATCCCGCTTCATCGAAGAACGCCTGAGTCATTGCAGTAAGTGCAACAGCACTATATATAAATGCGCCTATAAAAACTGAGAGCGCATTTTGTGAGACGTCGTCTGATATTATAAGGCTTAAAGAACGAGGTGTAGATGATTGGCTCGCTGACGCGTAAGCATTGACCATAGTGCCTGCGGAAAACGTAGCTATAACCATCATACTTGATGCCATTATTGAGAGTAGCGTTTCAACAGAATCGGGCTTTATCTCAGGGATATGTTCGGCAAGTGATGTACCGTCAGCAACTTTAGCTATAAAAACCGCGAAGATAGAAAGCAAACAAAAGCCAAGAGGCTTCACCCAAAGCTTCTCTTTTAGACTGTATAAAAGAAAACGTAGCCTATCTACGGTTATCGGTGCTTCCACAACACACTCCTTGTATTTTCACTTTATTTCATACGCAACAGTAGCGGCGAATGATTAACTATAGTTTTTATTTAGCGGTAATGATGCCTTAGCGATCTATGTTTCTAGTTTTGCCCACACGCCATATCGCGCTTTACTCATCGGTAGCGCTTTTTCTATTTCCGGCGCAACGCTTGGAGCAATAACGTACATTTTCCCAATTCTTTTCCCATTTTTTGCGCCACGTAAATGGTCGTTGGCAAACCGGACATATCTTTGTGGGTAAATCAGACTTCTTCATTTTTGGTTAGCTTTGATAGAAATATTGCAGCATCTTGCTTCATGGTCTCGATGTTTTCTTCCTTCATTCGTCCATAGGTTTTGTAAATCATGGCCATTCGATGATTGTTACTCAGTTTTTCTTTGTGCTTATCAATAAAGTGCCAATACAAATAGTTGAATGGACAGGCTTTCGGCCCCGTTTTTTTCGAAACCTGGTATCCACAGTTCTTGCAATAGTTGCTCATTTTGTTGATATAACTACCGCTCGCGACATAAGGCTTACTCGCTAAGTTGCCGCCATCGCTATACAGAATCATGCCTGCTACGTTAGGAAGCTCAACCCACTCGTAGGCATCGGCGTATACCAACAAATACCATGCTTGAACCTCTTCTGGGTTAAGTTCGGTCAACAAGCTGAAGTTACCAATTACCATCAAACGCTGTATGTGATGGGCGTAAGCGTTTTGTTGCGTTTCTTTAATGCATTGCCGCATGCAATTCATATTCGTTTGTGCGTTCCAGAAGAACGAAGGTAGTGAGCGGCTGTTATTAAAGTAATTATCAGTTTTCAAATTTGGCATAAAGTGCCAATAGAAACCTCTAACATACTCGCGCCAGCCTAGGATCTGACGTATAAATCCCTCGGCAGAATTTAGAGGTACTTGTCCTGCGTGGTAGGCTCGCTCAGCAGCGTGGATAGCCTCGCTAGGTGTTAACAAACCGCAGTTCAGATAAAAGGCTATATGAGAGTGGTAAAGCCAAGGCTTACCTTCCACCATGGCGTCTTGATACTGACCAAAATTAGGTAATCTTTCTTCTATAAAAGTATTTAAGACGCTGAGTGCGCCTTTTCGAGTTACCGCAAAGTGGAAGTTATCTATATCGCCAAAGTGATCGTCGAACTCCTCTTTCACAAGGCCGATAACATCTGCTGTTATGTCGTCAATTTCAAACGTCGAGTGTTTAGGAACCTTATGAGTTTCAGGCATAGATTCACGATTTTGCGCGTCATAATTCCACTTACCCCCGATGGGGTTCTTACCTTCCATTAGTATGTTGTGCTTGCGGCGCATCTCACGGTAAAAAAACTCCATACGAAGTTGTTTTTTGCCGTTTGCCCAATCGGTAAATTCCTGAGGGGTGGATAAAAAACGATTGTCATCGCAAATCGTAACAGGAACCCCAAGGGTATTTTCCCATTGCTCCATGCTTTTAAGCAGGCGGTATTCACCGGGCATGGTCACTCTTACTTCATCAAACGTGTTTTCGTTAAGCGCGTATTTTACCTGGGCGAGTAAACCGCCTTGATTGTTTTCGTCGTTATAATGAACGTAGTTAACGTTAAAATTGTCGTCGCGCAACGCTTTGGCAAAATGACGCATAGCACTAAACAAAAACGCTATCTTCTTTTTATGGTGTTTTACGTACGTGGCTTCCTCACGCACTTCCGCCATTAATATGGTGTCTTTACTTTTTACTGCATTAGCTATTGCCGGTAATGTTTCGGTAAGCTGGTCGCCTAAAACTAAGATAAGTGCCGCCATACCCTACTCTTTTATTTGTTGAAAAGCGTCAAGTGCACGCTGACGCGACGCTTTCAAATCAACAATAGGCTTTGGGTATTCCTTGCCAAGCTCAATGCCTGCCTCTTTCAATATGGCGTTTGGAGCTTCCCAAGGCTTATGAATGTATTTGTCTGATAACTTATTCAACTCGGGGCAGTACTTGCGAACGTATTGCCCTTTGCTATCAAATTTCTCACCTTGCAGAATTGGGTTAAATATCCTGAAGTAAGGTGCTGCATCGGCACCTGAGCCCGCTACCCATTGCCAGCTGGCGCTATTGCTGGCAAGGTCGGCATCTAGCAATGTGCCCCAAAACCATCGCTCGCCTTCGTGCCAACTGAGCAGTAAGTTTTTGACCAAAAACGAGCCCACAATCATACGTACTCTGTTATGCATGTAGCCTGTTTGCCACAGTTCGCGCATACCCGCGTCGACGATAGGAATGCCAGTTCTGCCTGTTTGCCATGCTTTAAGTGCCTTAGCGTCAGTACGCCAGGGAAACTTGTCAAATTTATCGTTAAAGTTTTTATTAGGCAGGGTCGGAAAATGGAACAATAAGTAATAGCTAAACTCCCGCCAACCAAGCTCACTTAAATAAGTTTCAATGCTCTTGTCTTCGCTATTTCCGAATTTGTCTTTAATCGCATACCAAACTTGATTTGGCGACACTTCCCCGAAATGTAGGTGGGGAGATAAGCGAGATGTACCTTTTGCAGATGGTATATCTCTTCCATCTTTATACTTTCGCGCTGAATTTTGAATAAAGTCAGCTAGGTTATCAGCGGCGCCGTCTTCACCTGGAGCCCACGTTTTGGCGATGGTCTCATCCCACTTGATAGTGGGTAACAAACGTAAAGATGCTAAATCATCACCTTCATTACTTACATCGGCATAAGTAATACGTGCTGGCGGTGCTTTGGGGTAACGAGGCTCTTCAATCTGTAAACAGCCTTTTTTGTAGTATGGGGTAAAGACTCGGTACGGTGTACCGTCTTTCTTTAGAACCTTCATGGGTTCCCACAATAAACTACCGTTAAAACTGTGAGCTTCGTAATCACTATCGATAAGTGTTTTCTTAATCCCTTTATCCCGATTTATTTGCCACGGTTCGTAGCACCGATTCCAGAAAATACCCTTGGCATCAAATGACGCCATTAACTTGGGAATAAGCTTCTGAGGATCACCCTTAAATATTTGTAGATGCCCGTTCAGGCGTTTATTCAACGACACTAGCGAATGATGAAGCCACCATTTGCTGGCGCCTCCTGGTTCTCTTCCGTTAGGCGTTGTGTCATCGTAGATGTAGATGGGAACTATTTTTCCCATGTCGCAAGCAGCGTTTAATGCCGGATTGTCTTTTACACGAAGGTCTTGTCTAAACCACATGATACTAACAGGAACGGTCACTTTTTTTCCTCAGGCGTTGCGCCAAATTTTTATATTATTCGTATTGCATGTATTACGGTAATAAACGGGTTCAGGATCCGTATAAACAGTAAAAAAGTGCTCTAAATTAGTATGATAAACAATCACACTCAACAACAGTGTTCAAACCTTAATCAACGAGGTTTGTTCTGGTTTCGACATGACCTAAGACTTCATGATCAAGCCGCCATCGCCGCGCTTTGTAAAAAAGTTGCTCAAATTACTTTTGTCTACATCTTAGATGATAAGAATTTCAGCCCAAATGAGTTCGGATTGTCTCCAATGGGACAACACAGGCATACATTCTTGTTGCAGACTTTAGAAGATTTAAAACGCCAGTTGGCTGGCTTAGGTCATGAGCTACTCGTACTAAAAGGCAAGACGGCAGAGTGCCTGGCGAATCTTTTTCAGGCGGGCCAATATACCCATATAGGTGTTAGTCAACATTGCGGTTATGATGAAACTGCTCAATTAAACGCAGTAAAGCGTTTCTCTAATTCATTGACTGTGGTTGAAACCCCAACGTTCGGGTTGTTTGATGTTTCGACATTACCATTCAGCATTGAAGATATGCCTGATGTTTTCAGTCCGTTCCGCAGAAAAATAGAGAAGCATAGTGAACCTTTACCGGTTCACGATGCGCTAGCGTCTTTACCCGACGCATTTACGCCCCCGTTGGATGAGTCATTTCATTTAACCCTTGATATTGATTTACCCGCGCCATCAGAAACATCATTTGTAGGAGGTGAAACAGCGGCGCTATCCCACTTAGGCACTTACCTCTTCGACTGGCAGTCGGCGTCTTCATATAAAGAAACGCGAAATGCGCTTGATTCTTGGCAAGACAGTACTAAGTTCTCGGCCTGGTTAGCTAACGGTTCACTTTCTGCGCGAGAAGTCGTTAGGCAAGTACAGCTTTTTGAAGCAACAGTCGAGAAAAACGATTCCACTTATTGGATTTACTTTGAGCTACTGTGGCGAGAATTCTTTCACTGGTTGCAGTATAAATATGGAGCAAAATGGTTTCACTTCAGTGGGATTCAGGGGAAAACGCCATCTACACAACATTGTCCAGAAACGTTTAGACTTTGGTGTGAAGGTAAAACAGGCTATCCAATTGTAGATGCGTGTATGCGACAGCTTGCTGAAACGGGATACATGTCTAACCGCGGTAGACAACTAGTAGCAAGTTGTTTTGTGCACGAACTTCGTCAAGACTGGCGATATGGCTCAGCGTGGTTTGAGCATCAACTCATTGATTACGAAGTGGGAAGTAATTGGGGAAATTGGCTCTACCTTGCTGGTGTTGGCAGTGACCCTCGCGGACACAGACAATTCAACTTGATAAAGCAAACAGAGATTTACGACCCCAAGGGCCAATTCCGTAAAAAGTGGTTATAGGTTATATGTTCTATGGTGCCAGATAACCCTAAACCGTCCATTACGATTATATGGTTTAAGCGAGATTTTCGCCTGCGTGATCATGAGCCACTTTTTCGAGCTGTAGAAGCGAAAGAAAATATATTGCCGCTTTTTTGCTGGGAACCATCGCTTATTGAAGACCCACATATGGACGTTCGCCATTGGCGATTTGTTCAGCAAAGTATCGACGATATTAACAACCAGCTTCCTGCACCTGCCCGTATTTTGACGTTGCACTGTGAAGTGATAGATGCATTTAAATTTATTGCTCGGTATTACACCATTTCTGCGGTTAGGAGTTACCAGGAAATAGGCCTAAAGGTTACGCATAACCGTGATGTGAAAGTGGCTAACTATCTGAATAATAGAAATATTGCTTTGAAAGAAAGCCAGTTTGGAGCAGTAATTCGAGGTTTGCCCCATCGAGCTCAATGGCAGTCGAATTGGGAGCACCATTTTACAACAAGCACTTACGATTTTGATATAAACAGTGCCAACTGGGTCGCTTGGACGCAGCATGCCGCGATAAAAGATGCTGAAAAGAATTTCGACGACATCGCCGGTGATAGAGCGTCTATTAGCCGCCAATTTGACCCTAACTCAGTCTACGAAACCAACCTTCGTCCCGAGGTCATCGCGCACCTAAGTGAACTTGAAGCTATGCAACCTGGCGGTGAAAAACGTGCATGGCATGTGCTGAAAGACTTTTTTAAACGTCGGGGGAAGTTTTACCATCAGCATATATCGATGCCAGAGAATGCGAGGCGAGCATGCTCTCGATTGAGTCCATATTTGGCTTGGGGCAATATATCAATCAAGCAAGTTTACCAAAGTGTTTTGCAGCAAAAACAAGTGAAGAAGACGTTAACGGCCGACGAAGGAAAACAATGGGGGCGTGCCCTTTCTGCATTAACTTCCAGACTTCACTGGCATTGCCACTTCATCCAAAAATTTGAAAGCGAACACAGTATAGAATGGCGCCCAATGAACCGTGCCTATGAGAACTACCCTTTTATTGACGGCCCTGAAGCTGAGCGTCGTTTTTATCGTTGGAAAACCGGCCTAACTGGCTATCCACTGGTTGACGCCTGTATGCGAGCGTTGAAGTATACCGGTTATCTAAATTTTCGCATGCGCGCTATGATCACTAGTTTTCTGTGCCATCACTTAAATGTTCATTGGCTAAAAGCTGCGCATTACCTAGCTACGCAGTTTTTAGATTTCGAGCCAGGTATTCACTATCCACAAATTCAAATGCAAGCCAGCGTAACAGGTATCCACACCGTGAGGTTGTACAATCCTGCTACACAATCAAAAAAATTAGATCCAGAGGGTCTATTCATAAGAAAGTGGGTGCCAGAGCTTAAATCATTGCCTGGCGACGCAATACACGCGCCGTATCTATTGCCTCCTCTAGAGGCTCAAATGCTCGACTTTGACCTAGAGCGAGACTATGTCGCGCCCATTATTAATATTGCTATTCATAGCCAGAGCACGGCTAAGCGACTATGGGACTTTCGAGACAGAGATGATGTGGTTAAAGAAGCGCAGCGCATAGTGAAACGTCACACCATGCAAAATAGCCCCAGTCGAGCATGGCTTAAAACTAAGCTAGACCATTAGGCCTAGCGGTTATTTTTTCGAAGCCACTCGTTTAAAAGTTTAATTTGTCCGCACTTGTATGCCGCGTACATAAGTCTCATGGCGTTCGACATTGCTTCACTATCTGTCCAACCCGTCTTGTCGCGTATTTCGTCATAACACGCTTTTGCTTCTGGGCTCACATAGCCTCTTACTAGCTTTTTACCCGCGTCTTTTTGTCTTTCTCTGAAACGTCGCTGTTTATCTGCATTGGCTTTAGCTCTATCTGCTGCACTTTTCTTAATGATCTTTTTCGTCGTTTGTTCTGTCATAGTTTTCACATAAAGTTACGTTATGGTAGAGCCTAAAAAGTTAGGGTCTGCACATATTTCATACGCCTAGCGTGATATTTATACAGGCCCAAGTAACTAAAGCTATATTAGCACGCGTTTTTCTTCAGAAAAATGACTGTTCAGAGTTGTTTGGCGTACAACTGTTCGCTAAATTAGCACCGTCACTTAAATAACAGCAACGAGTTGGGAATGTCAGAGAAGAAAAACAGTTTTAATAGAGAAGATTTATTGGCGTGTAGCCGTGGTGAAATGTTTGGACCAGGTAATAGTCAACTTCCCGCCCCTAACATGCTTATGATGGACCGTGTAGTTTCAATCACAGAAGATGGCGGCGAACATGGCAAAGGCGAAATCATCGCAGAATTGGATATTACCCCGGATTTATGGTTCTTTGACTGTCACTTTCCGGGCGACCCGGTAATGCCAGGCTGCTTAGGCCTAGACGCGATGTGGCAACTGGTTGGCTTCTTCTTAGGTTGGAGTGGCGGCCCAGGTAAAGGTCGTGCACTGGGCGTAGGTGAAGTTAAATTTACCGGGCAAATACTGCCAACAGCTAAAAAAGTTACGTACAAAATCACTATGAAGCGCGTGATTAAGCGCAAACTGTTCATGGGCATGGCTGATGGTACTGTAGAAGTTGATGGCCGTGAGATTTATGTAGCGAAAGATTTGAAAGTTGGCTTGTTCCAAGATACGTCAAACTTCTAAGCTGTCTTTATTGAGCTTTAAGGTCAAATAATCTCGACCTACAAAAAAGCCCCTTTTCAGGGGCTTCAGACTGTTGAAAAAGCCCTAGACGAAAGTCTGGGGCTTTGATCTAATAGGCATAGTGAAATTCGGAGTGTTCACCATGCTAACCCC
>JYMV01006635.1_pt1 | contig 41123 bp, 30 predicted proteins | sample 338911 | NCBI WGS metagenome assembly JYMV01 (sample SAMN03354496, study PRJNA234377) | hydrothermal vent metagenome | biome: Deep sea; feature: Hydrothermal plumes at the Eastern Lau Spreading Center, Western Pacific Ocean; material: Seawater | place: Tonga | collected 2009 | depth 2000 m m | reverse complement strand
TGCGAAGCCCTTCAATGTTAGAAGAACAATACATTTTTTGGTGTTGAGAAAGCTGATATAGAAACATAATGGGTAAACTACCTCTCTGGAGGCAAACTAAGGAGAGATAGCGGTAAAGTCAATCAGGAGGTCTAGAAACAAAAATCCCCACGAATGTGGGCTATGTGCTTAATCAGTGTATTTCTCAACACCAAAAAATGTATTGTTCTTCTAACATTGAAGGGCTTCGCTATTGTTTATAACGAGTTGATATTTATCTAGTAAAAATTGCCACTTGCCAGAATAAGGTTGTGGCATAATAATTTCGCTTCAGCTCATTCCCAAAGATAATCTCTTCCACTTTTTTTCTAGGGTGAATGAATACCCTAAAAGAACTGCCCTTTATTCTGGGATAAAAGTTCATTATTGGAAGAGCTAATTTTGTCCACCACTCATCACGGGGATAAATAACAGCGTATATTTTTCGAGCAAGTTTGGAAGATAGTCTCACCAATTCAGACATATCATCGTAACAACAAATAACCTTGTCCAAGGTTACGATGTCAGCCGACTCTACATCTGGTGCCATTGCAGTAAATTCGCCGTGTCTAAAATTCACTTTTTCAGATAAACCATTTAGTAGCGTTTCCTCTTTAACTACTTCAATATATGCTGATGAGGCTTCAATACTCGTTCCTTTTGAAGCGCCTGCTTTAATTAAGTCATAGTGGATCGCTCCAATTCCCCCGCCGATATCCAACAAGTCCAGATCCTGCACACCTTTCTTGTGTATAGCGTCTAGCAGCATGCTAGTTGTTTTGCTTGGACCTTTCTTAAGGTATCGTTTTAGTGCACGCTTGGCAGCTTTTTTGTCAAACATATTTTCAATACCCTGACATTGACAACAGCCCATGATTAAATGTCCTTCATGTTCATTATAATTTTCATGTAAGGTACAATTAATAAAAAATTATATCACGATGTGGGTACTTCTTTCATCCCGATCATCCCCCCGTCATTTCCCAGGTTGAGATTGGGAAAGTGGTTGAGAAAGCTGATGTGAAAGCGTAATGGTGTAAACTACCTCTCTGGAAGCAAACTAAGGAGAGATAGGGGTAAAGTCAATCACAGGAGGGTATAGAAACAAAAAAGCCCCCGTGAGGAGGCTATTTGAGCCAGAGGCTTTTCATTTAACGGATGGATTAATTAATATTCGATTGAAATAACTTCCAAAGACTCAAGGTAGATAGCACACCACACAACATACTGAACAGCAGTATGTAGTACTCTGGGTCTCCCTGCTGGTTTCCATAAATAAATCCCCTGAGAGTTACCGCAGATAGGATTGTAAAAATAATAGTCGCAGTTGATAATAATAATTGATTCATCAAGGCAATATTACACTCAACCAGTCCTAAATTTCTATAAACAATGAGCCCGTCGTTTCCGACGGGCTCATTCAAAGTCGGGGTGATAGGATTTGAACCTACGACCCCCTGCTCCCAAAGCGTGGTACTGACCGTCTATTTCTCGATGAGGGACTTCATTTTTTATGGCTCTGTGTCCAAAGAAGCGGCTGAATCTCGTAGTCTTCAAAAGCGTTCGTATTGCGTCGGAGTGTCACCTCATCGTCCGCCCCACCGTCAATGTAGTGGAACATTGATAGGGGCAGGCGCAGCTTGGCAAGGGTCCTGAGGTCGTCTATGTTATTGCAGCAGGAGAGCGGCGGTATCTAAGCAGGTGGGCTGGCGATCACGCCACAAAGTCTCCCGTAATCTTCGGAAGTGAGGTTGTTCCGGATAACTGCATGGCGCGGATGAGCTCCGCCTGAAGCAGCGTAAGTGCTTTTTCTACCCCCTCCTGACCGAAGGCACCCAGTCCGTAACAGTACGGCCGACCAATGCAGACCGCATCGGCGCCGAGCGCTAACGCCTTGAAGACATCGGTTCCGCGGCGAATCCCCCCATCGATCAACACGGGAATTCTGTCAGCAGCAGTTTCCATCACTTCCGGCAGACAATCGATGGTGGCCCGGTTGCTCTCCAACTGCCGGCCGCCGTGGTTCGACACCACTACACCGTCCACGCCATACTGAATCGCCAGTTCGGCATCCTCTCGCGTAACAATACCTTTTAGAACAATCCTCATATCTGTATGGTCCCTCAACCATTGAATCATGTCCCAGGTCATGGAAGGATCGTCAATCGGTTCATCTTCTCTAAGGCCCTCGTAATTGCCCAGTGCCAACTCACCACCTTCCAGCAGGCGATTGAGCGTATCGCTGTGCTTCTCCCGATTGCCCAAGACAGGCGTATCCACCGTCAGGAACATGACGGTGCAGCCAGCAGCCTCAGCACGTTCCAGCAGTCCGCGCGTGATTCTTCTATCCGGTGTGGGGTAGAGTTGGAACCAGACTTCCTGCCCGCACGCTTTCGCTATTTCGCCCACTGAGAAGTTTGAAACAGAAGATACGACGAATTGGTGATCCAGTTTCGCGGCGGCCTTGGCGGAAGCCAACTCACCTTCAGGGTGAAAGAATGCCTGCAGACCAACAGGCGCAAGGAGGATGGGCGTACTCAGGCGTTTACCAAACAGATTGAGAGACGTGTCAATATTCCTCACATCCACAAGACGGCGGGCCCTAATTTCGATTTCCTTGTAAGCTTCCATGTTAGCCTGAACGGTCAGCTGGTCATCGGCGCCACCCTCGAGATAGGCAAAGGGTTCATGGCCCATTTTGCGTTCAGCCGCCTTGGCCAGGTCGAAGATGTTCTTCGCCAGCTCTGGCTTGGAGAGTCCGCCCGTCTTGGTAGAGAAGGATACATTAATATTGCACCCCGTCAATGCCCAAAGCGAAGAGGCACCCATCCACGCCAGGAACTCCCGACGAGCAACCTCCGGCGTAACATCCTCGATTCTGCCGAGCGATCTGAGTTTTTCCATGCTGGACAGTCCCGCTATCTTTCCATGGCAGCGCCCAGTCGGTGACGGGGTTCCGCCGATTCTGTCGGCGCTTCTTTTTTCTTGTGTGCCACCCGGTCGGTTTTGATTCGAAGTTGAAAAGTTCGGTTGAGAAGCATAATGGTGAATAACGCTATGTTCTTCACTGAGTCACTGAGATCTGAAGAGTGATCAATACCACACCATACGTGTTGTCCATTAGAATCCACAGCTGGAAAGAGCACATTTATTTATCATAATTTTCTATCGGATCACTACCAATACTCCATTCAGTATAATGAGGAAGACCATCTTCCATTTTCACCCAGGGAATGCGGCGCCTGTCCCAAATATGCTTTGATGGGGTGACTGCATTGGGGTCATCAAACGTACCGACTGTAATGTCAATGGTGTCCTCTCCGATTTTGTGATAACTGATGGAAGAACCGCAATCTTTGCAAAAACCACGTTCCCGCTTTGTTTCCGTTATATGAATGGTTGGTTTCTCACCAATATAGTTTAAATCCTTTACTGATACAACGGCCCAAGTAACAAATGGTCCTCCCACAGAGCGTCTACAATTACTGCAATGGCAATGAACAACTACAATGTCATCAGATGATATTTCGTAGCGGATCTTACCGCAGTAACAGCCACCGTTAAGAGATTTGTGCATCATTGGTCTTCCTCCAAAATCTTCGTGGGATGATTAATCTTACAGCGATGGAGGCGTTTCTCCCTCGTTCACCCCGACCATCCCCCCGTCATTTACCAGCTTGAGATTGGGAAAGTCGTTGAGAAAGCTGATGTAGAAACATAATGGGGAAACTACCTCTCTGGAGCCAAACTAAGGAGAGATAGCGGTCAAATCAACTCTCTCGACTGTAACTACTCGACTGTAACTATATATAAAGAAAAAAATTCACTTCCGAGAGGCTAATCTGGTGTTCACCCAGCAGGATTCTCAATATGAACAGTTTGAAGATGATGTTTTTCATTAACATTAGAGAAGACCAATGTATCACGGTGAGAGATTCATTTTATTTTCTGATATACGTATTGTTTTCACTGGCTAGTAAACCATTCTTTCTGACAACCTTTTGGTTTATTTTCAGTCAAATAATTTGATGTAATGAACTCCTATTCACTAAAATTGAAAATACAGGAAAGGGGACTTTCATGTTAAGAAAAATCAGACTACTTCTACTTCCTTTGGCCATTCTGATCGTTGGCTGCAGCTCGAAGCCCTCCACGCCCTTTACCATCGACTACGAAAAATACACTTTGGATAACGGTCTAGAGGTGATCCTGCATAAAGACCGCTCCGATCCTATCGTGGGTGTGGCCATCCAGTACCACGTGGGTTCCAACCGGGAAGTACCAGGCCGCACGGGCTTTGCCCACCTGTTCGAACACATGCTCTTTCAGGAGTCTCAACATGTGGGCCAGGATCAGTTTTTTAAAAAAATTCAGAGCGCCGGCGGTACACTGAACGGCGGTACCAATAAGGACGGAACAGTTTATTTTGAAGTCGTCCCAAAAAACGCCCTGGAAATGGTCCTGTGGCTGGAGTCAGACCGCATGGGCTGGTTACTGCCTACTATCACCCAGGCAGCTTTTGAAAACCAGCAAGAAGTCGTTCAGAACGAAAAACGCCAGCGCGTGGACAACCGCCCCTATGGCCACAACAATTATGCCGTGAGAAAAAACCTCTACCCCGCCGACCATCCTTACAACTGGACAACCATCGGCGAACTGGAGGACCTGCAGAATGCCACGCTGAAAGATGTGCGCGATTTTTACGAGCGCTGGTATGGATCCAACAATGCCACTCTAGTAATTGCCGGTGACATCAATGAGCGCCAAGTAAAAAAGCTGGTGGAAAAATATTTCGGCGAAATCCAGCACGGTCCCACTGTGCTGGACCCGGAACCTCAGCCGGTAACTCTGGCATCAACCAAAAAAGTTTTCCATGAGGACAATTTTGCCAAATCTCCGCGCTTGAGCATGGTCTACCCCACCGTTCACCAGCGCCACACCGACGCCCCGGCTCTGGAACTTTTGGGCCAGCTACTGGGCGACGGTAAAAAAGCACCGCTTTACAAGATTATTGTGGAAGAAGATAAGCTGGCCCCCAGTGTGGCATCTTATAGCCGTCCCCAGGAAATTGCCGGTACCTTCAATATCACTGTCACGGCCTTTCCCGCTACCAGCCTCACCGACGTGGAAACAGCCATTTTTACGGCACTGGATAAATTTGAAAGCGACGGCTTCACTGAAAGTGATCTGGACCGCCTGAAAGCCAAGTATGAAACAGGCTTTTACCAATCCATTTCTTCGGTCCTGAGCAAGGGATTTCAGCTGGCATACTACAACGAATATTATGGTTCACCCGACGCCATTACTGAAGACCTGCAGAACGTTCTGGATGTGACCATGGATGACGTAAAACAAGTATACAATGAATACATCAAAGGGCGAAATTACGTGCTCACCAGCTTCGTGCCCAAGGGAGAGGCGGACCTCGTGGCTGCTGGATCAGAACTGTTTCCTATCGAGGAAGAGCAGATCGTGGAAAATGTGGAAAAAGCAGTCGGTGCGGGCGAGCTGGAAGTGGCCGAAATTTCCTCTGTCTTTGACCGTTCTGTAGAACCGGACCAGGGTCCACAACCCAACCTTAATGCGCCTATGGTCTGGCGCCACAACTACCCCGGTAACGTGTCCCTGTTCGGGGCCAACCACGATGAACTGCCACTGATCAATTTTGGCATTCGTATCCGTGGCGGCATGCTGCTGGACGCCCCTGACAAAATTGGCCTGGCCAACCTGATTTCTGACATGATGATGGAAGGCACCATCAGCAAGACGCCGGTGGAACTGGAAGAAGCTATCGATGCCTTGGGCTCCTCCATATCCATGTTTACATCCAAAGAAACTATCGGTATGGAAGTTACCTGCCTGAAACGCAATTTTGACGCCACCCTGGCCCTGGTGGAGGAAATCCTTTTTGAACCCCGCTGGGACGAGAAAGAGTTTGGGCGGATCAAAGCTGAAACGGTTGAAGGAATCAATCGCCGCGCGGCCATCCCCTCTACCATTGCCTCCAACGTTTTCAACCGGTTGAACTACGGCGACCACATCCTGGCCAACGCCACCATGGGAACCGAGGCATCAGTGGCAGCAATTGAACTGGAAGATCTGAAAAACTACTACGAGGCCAACTTCTCGGCGGATCTGGCAACCGTCAACATTGTGGGTGACATCCGCCGCAGTGATGCGGTAAAGGCCTTCAAAGGCTTAGCGGAACGCTGGGAAACCAAGGACGTCTTTTTCCCTGAATACGCCTTGCCGGAACCGAACAGCAAGGCTCAAATCTATTTCGTGGATGTTCCTGGCGCGAAACAGTCGGAAATCCGCATCGGCTACCTTTCCATGGCCTACACCAACCCGGACTTCTACCCCGCTACAGTAATGAACATGAAACTGGGCGGGAGTTTCTCCAGCGATATCAATTTGACCCTGCGGGAAGAAAAGGGGTACACCTACGGCGCCCGTTCCCGCTTTAGTGGATCCCGTTTCCCGGGTCTTTTCATCGCCTCCTCAGGCGTGCGCTCCAACACCACGGAAGAATCGGTACATATATTTAAAGATATTATGACCGACTACCGGAAACTCATCGCTGAGGAAGACCTGGAGTTCACCAAGAACATAATGCTAAAGTCCAACGCGCGGCGCTTTGAAACTCTGGGTGCCCTGCGCGGTATGCTGGACAACATCGCTACCTACGGCCTCCCCTTTGATTATATCAGGGACCGAGAGAAAGTGGTCCACGATATGACTGTTGAAAGACACAATCAGCTGGCACAGGAGTACGTGCGGCCCACTGAAATGATCTACCTCATAGTAGGTGATGGGGCCACCCAGTACGAAGGTCTCAAATCCCTGGGTTACGGCAATCCAATTATGCTGGACAATAGCGGAAATCCCATTCAATAAGCTACCGCCACTGCAAAGGTCAACAAAAACTCCCCGTAAGGAGGCAATATGACTTATCGTTTACTGCATGCTAATGACTTCTGGGTCCCTCTATCTACGCTTGTTGTAATTACCATGATGGGGTGCAACAGCCAGGGGAACGCCGAACTGGGTATTGACCAGCGCTCTTATAACCTCGGGGGGATCGGAGCCTTCGGTGAAATGGTGGATGCAGGCGTTAAGAAACTGGCCCTGAGCGCCGCACTGTCGCCTGAAGACATGGACGCACTCATCGAAGAAGCGGCCCCTATAGCCAAACGGAATAACGTCAAAATCTACCGGGAAAACGACTTTCTGGTAACGGACCTGTTCCCCGCATCCATTACGGAAGGTAAACATGTGCTGGTGATATACAAGGGAGATACCAAGCAGGAATATCTGGACCTTAAAATACGAAAGGGACAACTGGTCGCATCAAACCAATATGCCGGCGAAGGCCGTGAAGAAATTGCCCGCCGATTCGGTGCGATGCTGAGTTATCCCGAGTGGAAGATAGACGAACTGATCAGTAATAATAGTTCCGGATGAAAAGTTCCGCGTTCCAAGTGTGATCTAGAATTCAAACAACTGGGAACTATTCACTGTTCTTTCAATATCTTTAACAACTCTTCATTCTCCGGAACATCGTTAAACACATCCCATTCTATATAATATCCTTCGGGATCATAGCCGACAAACGCACGGTATTCTGGACTCCCATCTTCAATCTTTCTGGAACGCATCTTAATGGCTTCGTGGGCGCTGGCGTAGGCGTACCAATCGTCGAGACGATCCGTCCAGAATGACATGGTTACGGCCTTCTGTTCCGCGAAATTATGCATGCCGCGTTGTTCGTCGACCAGACCAAAATATCCGGACGGTGAAATGGGATAGATCTTCGCCCACCCCTGATCCACGATCAGATCGAAGCCCATCACGTCCTCGTAAAAACGCTGAATACCTTCCATATCCTTGTAATAGAACCAAACCACGGTGGCCTTAAAACCAAGCCCCGGCGGGACGGTTGTATTCTGATCGTTGGGCGGATAAATGGTGGGCAATTTATCCAGTACGGGACTCAACTTTTCATTTTCCTCATGAATGTTGAATCGTTCGAATTCAAGGAAATATCCTTCGGGATCAATCGCAACAAAGCCATGATGAGGCCGTCCTTCTTTAGGGTTGTAAGGAGCCTTGATCTCGACATCCTGTTTCTCGATATAATCAAACCACTCATCCAACTGATCCGTAATCAGGGCAATCGCCACGCTCTTGGGCTCACTGGACTTGTGCATCCCTTTGGTTTCATCAACCAGTGTTATGAATGAGGTCTGGGCGACTTGGAGGATCTTGGCAAACCCATAATCTGCAGCGACGTTCAACCCTAATGTCTCGGTATAAAATTTGGTCGCCCGAGCAAGGTTAGAATAATAGAAAAAAACATTACTGGCCGTCATACCGAAATCATTCATGGGATTTACGTGCATAGAGTTCTCCTCCAGGGGCATTGTATCTTTCCCGTGGTATTTTCCTTTTTCATTTCGTTTTCCCTCATTCTGTATTCTTGAAGAGCATGATACCAGAAATAGGGTGAGTATCAATAGAGGTAGTAGCTTTTTCATTAATTCAAAATTATGTCACAATGATGGCGTAGACTATCATACACAAAGGTTTTGGGCTAGCGGATCAACAAATTTACATTTTCTTCAAAAATTGCATCGATCCAGATAATAGTCTTCCACTTTTCCAACTCTTTCACCACACCATGCTGAAAATCCTTCCCAACGGTGAGTATTTGTTCATTTACCTCAACTTTTGGATCAGTTATCCGGATATTGTTTAAAATAATAGCAGGCCTTAAGGCCGGTTGATCCGAATTTGCCAACAGTTTTCCTTTCAAAATTGAATTGCTTAATTTAGTTACCAGATAAGCTCTTTCTGCAGGTTCATACATTACCTCACCATCATCCAGCTGCATTTCTGGGGGATGTAACCAGCTTTTGGCAAGGGGGACTAATTCTTCAGGTTTATTCTGGGTCATTCCGTGCAACATTATCCGGGTTTTCACGCGCTCATCCATGTAATAATCCTTCCACTGAGTGAAAGTGGTCAGGTTAAAATGCGATGCCCTGTCATTCGTTTCCACCCATCGGCCATCACCTGGAACTTGAGCCACTGGCCAATGGTTCCACCAACCATAAATACTAGGAACAGAATCCGGATGATAATTCTCCCCTAATGCAGCAGAATAATTTCGGAAAAAGGGTGATTCATATTTGCCTTCAGCAGATTCAAAAGGCTCAGGAGAAATGATGTAAAAGGGTTTATACTTGCTTTTCAGATTGACAACATGAATGTTAGCTTTTTCTGGTTTTTTCATTTCCACCGGCAAATTATCGCGCCAGGAATACCGATGGCTTTCTCCATCCATATTTACCAATATAATCTCCGGATCATCAATTACTTCATCCGGGTGTTGCCCAGGGGATAATAAGACGATAGATTCCTCCCAATCGTGTTTTCTAAGAGGATTGGAATAGTATAGATCAATTCTTCGGATTCCTATTCCATCTGGGTATATGATGTAATATTCATCGGCCCATTCACCACGCCCGTCTATGTCTTTAGCAACAAAATTATAATCTGCATCTACCAGACCGTAACGCCAATGTACAATAGTTCTGGCCGGGCTATTTTCGATAATTCGAACATGACTGAACCGGGCCTCTCGGTCCATTAAAGGTTCGGCACTACTTGTTACATCTGACCCCCAGGTTTCAGCCCACTCATTGGTATACCAAATCCCATTTTCAGTTACCCAGCAGGGGACAAAACTGGTTCCTCGCCAAAAAACCAATCGGCAATTGTTTCCAGCAAAGCGCACTAAAACGTCGGGGTAATCCCCAACACGCCAGAGTCGATCCCATTGTTTGGTATAATTCAGGCGAGTATAATTCGCACCAAACTCAGCCGGGCCGGATGGGCCGGATGGCAAGACCCGAGGTTGGGAAATGACCTCAGGTAAGGGCAATTGATCCTCATATAATTTTCTAATTTGTTTGGTATCAAGGGCCTTCCCAAATACATAGACCTCATCGATCATTCCATCTAAGAAGGAATAATGTTTGGTAACTGTATACTGATAGTCCCACCATTCTTCAAGGATGGCATTTCGTCCCATGGTTAATCTATTATTTATTGTCCTTCTGATCGTTGGGCTCTTGTCAATTTCCTTAATCTTTTTACCGTTTAGATATAGGGTGGCCAAACCACTATGATTAACCACTAAACTTACCATAATCCATTGTTTCAATGGCAATCTGGGACCAGTAACCTCCGTCCAGTCTATGGGTTGCCCTAGCCCTGCCGTCAGGGTTCCATCACGCTTTATGGCTAAAAATACACCTTCCTTTTCACCCATTCTTAAATCAAAAATCGGACATCGAAACCAAGGATAAGCCTCAAGCGCTACCCAAGCCGTGATGGTAAAATTGCGAGGAAGGTTTTGTCCAAATTTCTCTCGTTCAAGGAAACTGGTATAGCCATCAAAACGAACAGCCCTACCGTTGATACCAGAAACCGAATCAAAAAACCCTAATAACCGATCTGTTTTGTCAGCCACATCTTCATTGACTAAATCTTTTTGAAAATGGTCAAATGACCATTTTGAAACTAATTCTTGCGCATGAACCTCCAAGTACAAAACGCAAAAACAAAAGATTAATATGATCTGTTTCATACCGGATTACGATACCAGTTTTGTAGCATATAAATTTCTCTTTTTAATCTCTATTACCAATTACTTTTGATCTATTTCTAATTTACCATATTCCAATTCTACAGGACCAAGCAATCCTGCTTTCTGCAAATGATAGGTCTCATCGCCTCCTCCTGCCCAATTGTCTTTGACAATAAAGGGTTGATTAGTCTTGGAGAATCTTTCTTCAAGTGGTAATTCCATATCTCCGGTCAGGCGATTGACCCACATGTTAGTTATCTCAATACGTAAATCATTAACACCTACTTTGACAAAATCACGAATATCTAGAATAAAAGGTTTGGTCCAAAGAATCCCGGCTGATGTACCATTGATAAAAACCTCAGCAACATCGAATACTTCATTTAAGTCGAGGTAAATAGGAAATTTTGTGCTGTATCCCTTTTCAGAAATGTGGATTTTATTGTGATATGAAGCGGTACCGGAAAAATACTTGATGCCAGGGTCGGAATTGTCTGTCCAAGAAACTAACTCACTGAGTTGCGCTTGTTCAGGAGCTCCCCACTTTTCGGGAAAATTAAGGGTCCAAGGACCTCTAATTGCAACCGTTTCTCCCTTAACGATAGGTTTATAATCTGGAGGATCTGGCAATTCTGTGTTTCTGATTTTATTCCCAAATTCATCGAAAACAATAAAGCAGGATCCATGTGGTGCCAATTGTAATGGGAATTGCGTGATCTTGTTTACATTCTGGACATTGCGAATTTTATATTGTCCAGCCTTCACCGGATCCCATAACTCAGGTTTGGCCCTGTTGACTCTGAAGCTGCAATAATCTGTAACCCATTTGTCCGTTTTGTTCCGGACGAAATACAAATCAGTTTTCCCAATTTTCCTGTGGATGTAATCAAAAAGTCCGGATTCTGATGTAAAATCTTTAGGAATGGATAGTTTAGCCAGAGCATCATCAATACTAATACCAGTCAGTATGTTACCTTCCATTTTTTCTGCCAATTTGGATCCTTGAATTAAAACCTTAGCACCGGATTGAATCATATTTTCTACCCGTTCAACGACTTTATCCGGGATATCCTCCCGATCAGGTAACACCAAAAGCGTATAACTCATACCATCTGGCAAAACAATACGGTTATTCTGCACCTGCATGCGGTTTAATAAAACATCTGTATTTATTATATCAAAGTCATAGCCTGGATTAAGACCATCAAGTCCTGGTTTTTCAGGAACATCATGAAACTCAGGGAAAAAATTTGGTGCTTTATCTCCATAATAATAAGCTACATCCGCAACAAATAATCCTTGAGTTAATAAATATGAACAACGTGACAAATAATCCATAAATGGTCTTGCTTGTTTCCACCATGTGGTGCCAGGGTTAATATCTATACCTGCGTGATAAGTTCTGCCAGGGAAACCATGCTCTGGCCTTGTATTGGCAAAAGTGTGAATAGTAACGGTATTTAAGCCTTCGCAAAAAGCCCGGTCGACATATTTTTTCAAATCATGAGGGGCGTCTTTCCAACGCCTCCAAGTCGTAAAGGATTCAGCATCAACAAGCCCAAGTCCGTAAGTATGTGAAGCGCTAGCTACTTCTTTAATCAAGAACATATTCCGATGACGGATCCAGAATTCTCCCCTTGGAATACTCACATTTCCCAGAGCTTTTATTGCGTCTACCGGACAAGTATTCCAAATCGGTGGACCGGGTCCTCCTGCTTCGGCCACGAGTTCCATCCCGTATTGTGCCAGAAAGTCACGACCGGTGGTATAATGACTGAAAATGAGTTGATCACTTACTGTTTTATTAAATTTGTAAAGAAAATTATCATTTCCACCCGGTATTTCCCATCCGGAAAAAACCGGTAAAAAGGGAAGAATATCAAATCCATGATGTGAATGGAAGATGCTGTCCATAGCATTAGTCCAGGGTGTTGCCCGATCCAATTCCATACTGTCAAATTCAATGTAGGAAAGCCCAGATTCTTTGGCATTTTTCAAGGTAATTCCCAAACGATTAAGAATATAACCTAGATGTCTTTTGGTAGCTTCCGGATCTAGGAAATCAATGAATAAGCCACTTGATTCTGGACTGGGGACTATCAAAGTCTGGCCGGTATTCGAGCAAATAAACCGAACTATTGCCCAATTCCCTTTAGGAACTTCCCAGTTAAGCACTTTACCGTCAAATTGTTTATTAAGGATAATAATATCATCCAACTGTTCAATCTTTCTATCCATATTTCCTGGAATAGCAAGAACAGCCACTTCTTTATAAAAAACTGGCTTTCCTGATGCATCTTTTGGGGAATGATCCGGAAGTTCTGGGAAGGGCAACTCGCCAGAAAATGTTTGAGGTCCTTTCAACTCAAAATTTGAAAAATACAGTGCTTTTGAAGCCCATTCCGGAGCTACCCAGGATCCACCAGCATTCCATCCGCTAGAACCAACCATACCTATTCTCATTCCCAAACGCTTTCCTTCAGACAAAGCGTGCTTAATCATTTGAACCGAATCATCGCCAAGAAATTGTGGTCCTATCCCATATTCGTCTTCAGGATTGTAAACAGCTGCAACATCCCAAATTTCAGCCCTACTTATACCCTTCGCTTTCATCTCCTCCAAGTCCTTTGTAATGGAGGCTTTTGTCACATCCCCATTTAGCCAACACCAGAATGTTCCTGGCCGGGATGACATTGGAGGATCAAAAAATTTATCAGATAATTTTTGAAAATCTAAATATTCGGCATCATAATCTTCGAAGTCAAAGACTGCTATATTATCCTCAGATAAATCAGGATTATTCTGACCCAAAACACCAGATAAGACTAGCACTAGTAATAGTTTATGCATTTAATTCTTCACTCTCTTATCAACCAATTTAATCGCATCCCAAACAACCTACTGTATTTTTAATTAATTATATTTTTTTAAGTTATATATTCATCGAAAATATTTGACCCTATTCAAATAAATAATATTGATACTTTTATGAAAACAAAACTTTCACGCAACATGGGGATACTTGGACTAACAACGACGGGTATATGTTCGATGATGGGAGCTTCTATCTATGTAATGCCTTTCATGATTCACAGAAGTGTACCAGGCATTGGTCCATATGTGCTTCCTTCTTTCCTTCTTGCAGCTTTGCCTGCCACTTTAGCAGCATTTGCTTATAGCATATTGGCCTCTGCGATGCCCAGGGCTGGTGGAAGTTATATATACGCAAGCAGAGGGCTTCATCCCTATTTCGGATTTGTGGCCAGTTTTTCGCAATGGTTTGGTCTATCAATCGTAATAGGAGTTATATCTTACATTATCGTACCATTTATTAGAGATATTGCATTTGCACTAGACTGGAAAGAGGTTGCATCCCTGCTTGAAATTGGATGGATACGGTTAATCATTGCGAATATATTATTGTGGACATTTGTTTTTGTTAATATTCTTGGAACTAATCTTTATGAGCGTACGCTGGTCCCATTAATGTTTCTGATGTTTGGACTTGGAGCTATTATTATCATTTCTGGCTTCTATTTCACGCATGAAGATTTTTTAGCTGGCCTATTGGTAAAAGATGGCAGGGCTCATATAGCAGAACCAGATATCGTTTTTAATGTTAAAACTCTTTTTTCTGCCGCTGCGGTATTATTTGCCAGTTTCATTGGTTTTGATTCTATTTCTCAAGCGGGTGGAGAAGCCCGTAACCCATCATCTTCATTACCGCTGGCAATTGCATTTGCAATAATTGGTGTGGGAACTTTTTATATGCTCTTTACTGCTGCTGTATATCATGCTATTCCATGGAGTTTCATTGCTAAGGAAGCTATTGAGAATGATATTACTGCACCTGGCTTATTTCATTACTTACTATCTCCTGGATTATCGGTTGCTATTGTTGCTGGAGCGACTATTGCTCTAATTAATGATCTACCAGCCATGCTATTATCTGTTTCACGATTAATGTTTGCTTGGGCAAAGGATGGTATTTTCCCTGAAAAAGTATCAAATATTCATTCCCGGTTTCACACTCCCCATACTGCAATCTTAGTCAGCGGCGGGATGGCTAGTATCGGTATACTTGGTAGTCATTTTGCGGGTGATTTTTTCTTGGGAATAGACATTATGGTTACCTCCATGATGGTCAATTTCTTATTTGTGTGCATAACCCTAGTAACACTTCCAAAAGTAAATCCAACATTAGCAAATAAAATTAGCATTATACGTAATAGAAATGTTCAACAATTCTTGGGTTGGACTGGTATCATTACTTTAACAGTGTTCCTTTTGATCCATGTTTGGAAAGACCTATCTTCAAATAATGTTTTATGGTACCATCATTCTACTATTATTTACAGTATTGTTATGCTCATTGGCTCGATGATTTTCTTTGCAAAATTTGATAGCCTAAAGAAAAATGGTGTTAATACTGTGCAATTATTTCAATCTTTACCTAATGAATAAACTACAAGCACTGAAATGGTAGAACACTCCGAAATAGCACCAAGCCTAAAGATAAGCCGTATAATCACAGGTTTATGGCAAATCGCAGATATGGAAAAAGATGGTAGAATCCTCGACCTAGAACAAACAGCAAAAGGTATGATACCTTATTGTGATGCTGGCTTTACCTCATTTGATATGGCAGATCATTATGGATCCGCAGAGGTTATTGCAGGAATATTCAGAAAAAAACAACTTTCCACTAAACCTGTACAACTACTTACCAAATGGGTTCCTAAACCCGGACAAAAAACAAGGAAGGATGTTAAATCGGCAGTTGAACTGGCGCTGGAAAGAATGCAATCAAATGCTATTGATCTAATGCAGTTTCATGCATGGCACTATGCAGCTCCAAATTGGCTTGATTGTCTTTTTTGGTTACAGGAGCTAAAAGAAGAAGGACTAATACATAATATTGGTTTAACAAACTTTGATACAGCTCATCTCCGTATAGCTCTCACAAGCGGGGTTGATATTGTGTCAAACCAGATATCATACTCCCTTATTGATCAAAGAGCAAAAAATAATATGGCAGAAATATGTAAAGAATTTGATGTAAAGATTCTGGCTTTTGGGATACTAGCGGGTGGGTTTTTTTCAGAAAAATGGATTGGAGTTCCTGAACCTTCGATAAAAAATCTTGTAACTTGGTCACAAATGAAATATAAACGTTTCATCGATATTTCAGGAGGATGGGGAAAATTTCAGCTGCTACTCAAAACACTTCAGAAAATTGCTATAAAACACAATGTATTAATCTCAAACATTGCAATGAAATATATTTTAGATAAACCCTCTGTTGGAGGAATAATCATAGGTGCACGATTGGGAGAAAGAGATTACATAAATAAAAACTTAAAAGTATTTGATATAGAATTGGATGAAACAGATGAAATGGAGATTAATAAAATTCAAAATCAGTTTGATCCTATAAAGGGAGACTGCGGAGATGAATACAGAAAAGCTCCTATTTTAACTGCTACAGGTGATCTGACTCATCATTTAGAATCATTATCAACTCCATATGAACCTATTAAGATGAGTAACAAACGAGTTCGGATAAACAGTGGTACTATCTGGGAAGATTCTGCCAGTTATTCCCGTGCAGTAAGAAAAGGTAAGTACATCGCAGTTTCTGGAACTACCTCATCTCATGGGAAAAGACTTATTGGGAAAAATGATCCAATAGCACAAACTCATTTTGTGGTTGATAAGATTGAGGGTGCCATTGAATCCTTAGGAGGGACTCTTGAAAATGTAATTCGCACAAGAATTTATGTAAAAAATATTAAGGATTGGGAAGCGATAGCGCAGGTCCATGGTGAACGTTTCAAGGATATTTTACCTGCTAATACACTTGTAAAAGCTAAATTAATAGGAACAGAGTATCTGGTAGAAATAGAAGCTGATGCAATTCTCAATTAGGTTTCCTTATAAAGTAAACCACAAATAATAATTATTTCAAATACCCACCCATCGGGTTATGAGACCAATCTAAATCCATAAACAAAAAAGCCCCCGTGAGGAGGCTATTTGATCCTGAGACGTTTCATACAGAAAATTACCCAACAATGTGTCTGTCACTTTTGAACCCAGTGTCTGTAATTTTATCAGACAATAAATTGAACCGGATCAAACTTCAATTAAGATTATTGGGATATCAAATATGAAAATGTACCGCAGAGATTTCATCAAAATAATATCTGCTGCAGTAGGCTACTCGGCTCTGGGAGCTGGACTAATGGCGTCTTCAAGAGGTCAATCCACTTCCACCCAGAATTCTTTGGTATTTGATGCCATGGGAGAAATCCGTGATGTCTATCCTCGTAAATTAATCAAGGAAATCTTGGATAGCGGCCTAAATGCCATAACAGTCACACTCTGTGATCCTAAAACTTTTGAGCATGAAGCTTTTGAAGCTGCGAAAGATGGAATCTTGCATTATGATCGTCTTATTGCAAAATATCCCGATCTGTATACGAAAGCCATCAAAGTCTCAGATATTAACATATCCCGCCAGGAGGGCAAACTTGCTATATTTTATCTGTTCCAAAATTCTACACAGTTTAGCCGTGACTTGGACTTAGTTGATACGTTTTATGAACTGGGTGTTCGTTCAACGCAAATAACCTATAATTATCAGAATTGGGCAGGTGCTGGATGTAAAGAAAGAACAGGTGCGGGTTTGACATATTTTGGACTTGAGCTAGTTGAAAAAATGAATGAGGTTGGTATGTTGATCGACCTCTCTCACGCCAACATACAAACCATGTCTGATACAGTTGATGCGTCTAAAGTACCGGTCATCGTTTCCCATACAGCCTGTGAGGCGGTGTATAAAAATGTCAGAAACACCACGGATGAAAACATGAGATTTGTTGCAAATAAAGGTGGTGTAATTGGCATATGTCAGATTAGACCGTTTGTGACAAATATTAGAAAAGGAGCTTTTGAACATTACCTAAACCATATTGAACATGCTATCAAAGTTGCCGGGATTGATCATGTAAGTATTGGCAGTGATCGTGATCACCGTGTGATTGAAATGTCTGATGAATATATCGCTGAACTAAAACGGGAAGAAGGCAACAATTTTGATACAAGCCACTGGCCTCTTTTCATAGATGAGCTTAACGGTCCTCGGCGCATGGAAGTGATTTGGGATGGCCTTAAAAAAAGAGGTTTCTCCGAACGTGAGCTTGAAAAAGTTATGGGATTAAATAACTATAGGATCTATAAAGAAGTGGTCGGATGAATCCCATATGCATCATAACAAATGGGGTTATGAGCCTCACGCAGCTTCTTCTATTATAAATTGTTTGGAGGACAAATGGACGGATTTACAATCTATCACAACCCACGTTGAGGCAAGAGTAGGCAGACCCTGCAACTGTTGCGTGACAACGGTATTGAACCCTTTATTATAGAATATTTAAAGAACAACCCTACGATTGATGAATTCAGGGCTCTGTCTGTAAAACTTGGAATGCGTCCAATGGAGTTTGTTCGCAAAGCAGAAACGGATTTCAAAAATAATAATTTAAAGAATAAACTGGAAGACGATAAAGCCATGTTTAAAGCTATGAACAAATATCCCAAAATAATGGAGCGACCTATTGTGGTAAAAGGGGATCGAGCTGTCCTTGGCCGCCCGCCGGAGAATATTATAAAACTTTTATAAATATGTAAACTTGCGTCTACCTTATTAGTATTGTTTTCATTTATCAGTTTCCCAATCAATTACGATCATTTCTGTCTGCCGAGGGTCGATGTACTCACATTTTTCCCCATCGAAAAAAGCATCTTCCTCCAACATGATTGCAACTTCTTTGTCCCAAGCAGCAATATTTACTTTGGCATTGAGTTCTATTGAATAAGCCGTATTAGGGAATAAAGGATAATCACCGTTCACTGGAACGCCCTCCTGCTTGTCCCACATACCAATCGTTGGTCCTGAACCATGACCATAATAACCAATAGGGTGCGTATAAATTTGAGGATTAATTTCTTCTTCTTTTGCCTGTTGCAAGGCGGTGAGTAGCATTTCATTTCCTGTACGGCCCGTTTTGAATTGATCTGTCAATATATCCTGCAGTCGATTTCCAATCGAAAATGCTTTATTTAAATAATCAGGTGTTCGGCTTTCACCAGGCATTAATACGTAGGCATGTTGTTGTGTATCTGTATTAAGGCTTAGATAAGTAATGCCAAAGTCAACGTGGAGTAAATCGCCAGGACGAATGACATTTTCTGGTTTGGCTTTGCTAAATGCTTCCAGAAAATCAAAGTTTTTATTATCTGCTCGTTGGATATCTACCGAAGGATGAAACCAGGTTACTAGATTCAAGTCACGAATGCGTTCCCTATACCACCAGACCACATCATCGGTGGTGGTAACTCCAGGTGTGATTACATTGGCCGAAAACCCTTCTTTAATAATATCGTGTGCTATACGGCAGATTTTGGGATAATATTTCATTTCCTTATCACTTCGGGTTTCCAGCCAGCCGATGGCAACCTTCTCCGCGCTGACTATTCGACGTATATTTTTTTTTGATAGAACAGCTTTAAATAATTCTAATTCTGTAGCTGTAATACCATCAGTCTGGGCAAAAAATTCGCTTTTATTAATACCAATAGTTTTAGGGTTTTTTGTTTTGATGAGATCGTTCAGAGCCTCATACTGGTTGGGTTGGGCTTCTGGATCCCATGCCTTTTTGAAAATTTCTCCGACATCATATCGGGCAATGGCATAGGTTTCCAGGGGCTGTTCATTACCAGGATCATTAATGACTAAGATTGTACGCCGGCGGGCATTCAGCCAAGTAGCTGGCAACATAGTGCGGATAACTGGATCTTCATTGTACTCCCGCGCAATAATAATCCACATATCCATGTTGTTTCGTTTCATAATTTGAGGAAGAACCGTTTGAAACCGATCTTTGAGTAATGCATTGCGAACTTCTGCACGTTCACGCATGGAAAGAATGCTGTTTTTCAGGTCATCTGCGAAGGTTGATGCAGGTAAAATGAATAAAATAAAGAGTAATCCTTTGATTATTTTTTGCATGTATTTCTCCATTAGGTAATGTTTTTGTTTCGAAAAATGTAAAGGTAAGTTTGCATTAATAATCAAGGAGGCGCAAATGATATTCTCAAAGCGTTTGATTTTGGTTCTGGCAATATTGACTATGGTATTTTCTCAAAAGAATTCTTCAATTCGCCCGATTTCAACCTATTCTATTGTAGCGTTAGATGAAACAACAGGAGAATTGGGTGTTGCTGTCCAGAGCCATTGGTTCTCTGTGGGCTTTTTGGTCCCTTGGGCTAAAGCTGGTGTAGGTGCTGTTGCAACTCAATCGTTTGTAAAGGTGGATTATGGTCCGGATGGTCTACAATTGATGGAATCTGGGATGAAAGCTGCAGACGCATTAAAAACCCTAACTTCAAAGGATGAAGGTGAAGCAGTGCGCCAAGTTGGTATGATAGATATAAAAGGAAATGTAGCAGCTCACACAGGCTCTCGCTGTATTAAGTATGCTGGTCATATTGTAGGGGAAAATTATTCTGTTCAAGCGAATATGATGGCCAACGGTACTGTGCCAAAAGCAATGGCAGTAGCATTTGAAAAAACAAAAGGTGACCTAGCAGATAGAATGATGGCGGCTTTAGAAGCGGCAGAAGCAGAAGGTGGTGATATACGCGGCAAACAATCTGCCGCAATGGTGATTGTCTCTGGTGAGCCAAGTGGTGTGGAGTGGAAAGATACCAAATTAAATCTGCGTATTGAAGATCATCCAACGCCCTTGATTGAATTAAAGCGTTTAATAAGAGTACACCGCGCTTACCAACATGCCAATATGGGCGACCATTACATGGAAACAGAAGAAATTGATAAAGCTTTAATTGAATATTCAAAAGCAGCAGAATATTATCCTGAAAATCCAGAACTGCCCTATTGGTCTGCTATTGCTTTAGCCAACGTTGGGCGTTTAGAGGAAGCACTGCCGGTGTTCCAAAGTGTATTTCAACGAAACCCTGATTTGAAAACGATGACACCAAGGTTAGTAAAATCTGGATTGTTACCTGATGATAAAAGTTTAATCAGCAAAATAATGAACCAGTAATTATTTAATACCAAAAAAGGATCTTATTGCATGTATTATAAATGTACGGCATGTAAAAAAATAGAGGATACACCACCTAAACCTGTTTGGCTTTGCAGCTGTGGGAAACCTCTATCTGTGCATTATGGATGGGAGGAAGAACAAAGGAATATTTCTGTTGATACTACAGATGAGTCATTGTGGCGTTATGGAAATGTATTACCGGAAGAATCGGTTACAAATAAAGTGTCATTGGGTGAAGGATGGACTCCGTTGTTTCCCATTGGGAATAACGTATATATAAAAGATGAAACAGTTAATCCCACGGGTTCTTTTAAAGATAGGGGTATGGCTCTTGCGATCACGATGGCTAAGGCACAAGGTGTGGAAACTATGTGTTTGCCATCGGCTGGAAATGCTGGGATTTCTGCGGCGGCTTATTGCCAAGAAGCTGGGATTGAATGTCATGTATTTTTACCCGAAATTATTCCAGAGCCATTTAAAAAAGAAACGGATCGCTATAATGCTAATCTAATGCTTAGTGGTCAAACCATTTCTGATGCAGCTAAAGAAATGTTGGATAACAAAAAGGATGACTGGTTTGATATCTCTACATTGAAAGAACCATTTCGGGTTGAAGGAAAGAAAACATTAGGGTATGAAATTGCTGAACAGTTGGGTTGGGAATTCCCAGATGTGGTTATTTATGAGACTGGTGGTGGAACCGGCTTGATTGGTATGTGGAAAGCATTTAACGAAATGCGAACTATGGGTTGGGTAACTGATCCGCTGCCCAGAATGGTAGCTGCTCAATCAGATGGGTGTGCGCCAGTGGTTGACGCTTTTCAAAATCTACAGCCAACAACCCAATTTTGGCAAAATAGTCAAACCATTGCACTTGGATTGAATGTGCCGGGGCCGCTAGGTGGTGCGTGGATATTAGATATTTTATCTCAGAGTAAAGGTATAGCTGTAACAGCACCAGAACCAGATTTACCATCCCTAACTTCAGAATTCAATGATGTTACCGGACTTAGGGCAAGCGCAGAGGCAGGTGTTGTTTGGGGAGCATATCACTCATTAAAGAAAAATGGATGGTTAGGTGACAATGAAAAAGTGGTTTTATTCGCTACGGGGATAGAGCGGTGTTGAAACATCTTTATCCTGTCCTTTAGATTGTGTGAGATATGTAAGTAAAAAGATGATAACAAAACACTTAATCAGATATAAATCCCTAATCTTTTTCGGACTTTTAATATCATCATGTGACCCGCTAGTTAATGAATTTAATGATATTGAAGAAGCTATAATGTACCGGGCAAATAACATCACAGAATTCAGTGCAAAAGATACAATTAAAGTGATGACTTGGAATATTCGCTTTGGTGTAGCAAGGTTACGATTTTTTGGCGATGGTTGCGGTGACCGGGTAATTTTAAAGAAAAGTGAAGTTTATGAAGCACTTGAAGATTTGGTCGAAAAGATAAAGATGGAAGATCCGGATATTCTTCTATTACAGGAAGTTGATGTTCAATCTAAAAAAACTGGTTACATTGATCAAGCCCAATGGCTTGTGGACCACACGGATTTTAACTATGGTGCATATGCTTCTATGTGGGAATCTCAAATTATTCTTGCTGATGGATTGGGGCGCGTAAATACAGGAAATTTAATTTTATCTAAATGGAAACTAGAAAATGCAGAACGGTACCAATTGTCCTTGCGCGGTGATCAGGACGCTCTTACGAAGTATTTTTATTTGCGAAGAAATGTATTAAAAGCCACAGTAAATATGCCGGGGAAACCTTTTTACGCCGTTAATACACACGCTACTGCTTTTGCTACAGATGACACCAAACAAAAACACTTAGATGAGTTTAAATCTATTTTGGATGGCATTGTTGCAGAGGGGAAAAATTTTGTAGCTGGTGGTGACCTAAATGAAATTCCACCCAATGCTTCCAAAATGGACTACTGTCTTGATGATCAATGTAAAGGTGAATCATTTCACGAACCCGGAGTATATAATCACAAGGAAGGTAGCTATTTTGCACCAGAGATTACTTGGTTGGACGCTTTGTATAAATCATACAAATCAGCAATCCCGCTTGACATTTATGGAGCCTATGAAACAAAGCATTTTACCCATAGCGTAGATATCAATCTAACACTGGATCGTAAATTAGATTACCTATGGACCAATACGGTATGGTTTAACGGGACCACTCATCAAGAAGCAATAAAATTATCGGATCATATTCCTGTCAGTGCTAAGTGGGTAGTAAAATGAGAAAAATTGTAAGGATTATTTTGTTTTTTTCCTGCGGGTGGTCAAATGCACAATGGGAAGGAAAATCAGCCACTGTTTTGTCAAATGGGAAACACGAGATTGGATTATTTTCTCCTTTCAGGATGGGCTTGAAAAATGCATCAGAAATTTCAATAAATAAATTTTTACTTATGCCCAATATTTCATATAAATCAGAAATGTCTCAATCTCGTGGATGGGAAAGGGCATATCGCCTACAGCTCACCTATCCAACCCTAGCAATGCGTTGGTTACAAAGTCCTTTGGGTATGAAACTAGGTGAACCTGACAAGTTTGCCCTGATTTCACCTGAATTTACTATTCCGCAGATGTTGTCCTTTTATAGTGAAATTATTGGGACCAAAAATTTACCTGGAAGTGGTATTATTACGCTATATGGGGGAGCCGGTTTCGCGTTGGGAGCAAACAAACTAGAAAAAAGAGCTACAATAGATTTACCTGGTTTCTACCCAAGGTTGTCTGTTTATTATAATGGAGTTGTGTTAAAAACAGGAAGTGAGTATCTGTATCAACTTGGCAAATACTGGTCGTATATAATAGACTATGATATGTTTATTATGCCCAGTAGCGATGGGCGTTATGCTTTTGAGCATAAAGGGCTAATTGTTTGGACAAAAAACCAAAAGTTTCGAATTCTTTTTGGTTATAAACTATTTGCAGGTGAATACCCTTTTGGTTCACAAGCACATTTAATTCCTATGTTGGATTTACAATTTGGCTGGTAAAATTAAATTTCGATTAATCCTGTCCGTATTTGTTCTGTTCAGTTATTTGAGCGCACAAAATAATTTGCCACATCTTAGTTTAGTTGAGGAATTGGGATGTGGAAACTGTCATATTGGCGCGCAGAAATCAAATATTGTATTACAAAGGGCCCCTGACCTCAGCTATGCCCGCTTGAAGTATAATGAAGCATATCTTTTTGACTATCTTGGTGCATCTTACAAATTTCGCGATAATATTGGCAAATCACGGATGCCAAATTTCGGATTTTCTGATGATGAAGCACTTGCACTTACTAAATATCTTATGACCCAGGAACAACTACCCTATGATAAAAAATTAAAGGAGATATCACTTATTAAAAGTGCAAATGGATTTGAATTAATTCATGTTGATTACCAATGCACATCATGCCATATATTGAATAATTCCGGGAAAAAAGAATCCACAGATTTAACTATTGCGGGTACAAGGCTTAATAGAAATTGGTTGTTTGATTTTGTTCAGAATCCATCAGCATATGTTCCAAGAGGATCTTCTATGCCGGACTTTTTTGGGAATGATACAGGTCACAACTTGGGAGAAAATTCTAATAAAACTATTTTATCAATGGTTTCATATTTAATAGAAATTGGAGCTGAAAAACGTAATGAATTAGATGTACGATATGCAAAAGTCAAGCAAGCACACCCTAATGTAACCGCTGAAATGGGACGCAGTATTTTTCTATCTCAAAACTGTCAATCTTGTCATGAAATGGGTAATGAAATACCTTGGTATCAGACTAATGCCCCAGACTTGACCGCTCAACGAATGCGTACGAAAAAAACATGGCTAACACATTATTTAAAATCACCGACAGCTATCAGGCCATTCGGTTATTTGCCCGGCACAGGGAGCCGAATGCCCGATTTTCAATTAACAGATTCAGAAGTAGAAGAATTATCAAAATGGCTTGGAGAAGCAAAACTTAAAACTGTTTTAGAGCCAATTTCCGCATTCCAGACTCGTAAGGTTGAACGGCTGTTTAATGACTTTTTACCATGTTTAGGTTGTCATCAATTGGATGGTAAAGGTGGCATGATTGGCCCCGATCTTTCCAATGTTGGAGACCGATTAACGGACGGATTTATTAAAATGGCTGTGACCAATCCACATATGGTTATGCCAGGGAGCACAATGCCTAAAACAGTAATGGATTCACGATTTATTCCACTGATTTTATCTTACCTGGCCAGTAGGAAATCAGATCAAAAAGCATCTTACCCCAATTTGATTGAACAAATGCCTTATAATGTCATGGATAATTATGGGGCAAATTGTGCGCCGTGCCATGGTTTAAATGGAGATGGCAAGGGGTTTAATGCATCAAATCTACCGGTGGAACCAGGAGATTTTACGGATTCTGATCTGTTGGGAAGTAAGTCTGATGATACCCTTTTTGATACAATTTATGTAGGTGGCCGCATCATGAATAAAAGCCATTTTATGCCAGGTTGGGGGGAAAAACTCAGTCGTAGCGATATAATTAAGCATATACAAAAAATTAGAGATTTTTGTGCGTGTGAGGCACCAGACTGGGCTAACAATTAATTTGTATTAAATGAATATCATTCAAAAAGGGCCACTTATTACAGTCCTTTTTATTAGTTTAATTTCAGGACAAATAAAGGATTTTGTTGGTTCTGTTGCTTGTAAATCCTGTCACCCGGACCAATTTGAATTATGGGAAAATTCGACCCATGGTCAGGCTGGGGGTTCTCCTGCTGATACCAAAATAAAAGCACCGTTTGATGGTAAAAAAATCATCCTAAAAAATGGCTGGTTTATTCCTTATAAAGAAGATGATCGGTATTTTTTTAAAGCCCAGGAAAATGAATTCCCGGAAGTCAAATTTGAGATAATAGGTGTTGTGGGCGGGGGGCATATATATGGTGGTGGTACACAGTCTTTTTTTGGCCTATTCCCCGATGGCACAATGCGGCTTCTGCCATTTGATTACCATCCAGGAAAGAAAACCTGGTTTTTTGAAACAAATAATTTATCGGGCTGGCAGCCAGCATCAGAAAAACTTTCCATGAGAAATTTGTCAGAATGGCCCCCCAATCGCACAATAGGTGCTATTACTGAAAAGAAAAACTGCCAGCAGTGTCATGGCAGCCAAATTATTGTAGGATTTGATAATAATCGGGGGAAATACAAAACATTGTTTACTGAGTTAACAATTAATTGTGAATCTTGTCATGGCCCAGGGAAAGAGCATTTATCGTTAATGCAATTTGGAAAAAGTATTGTAAAAGGCTATACGGGTATTCAATCGCTAAAAACATTGTCAAAAAAAGAATCAGTGGCGGTGTGTGCACAATGTCATGCATTAAAAGATTTAATTCGTCCGGGATATTTACCAGGTATGGATTTTGAAGATTTCTTTAGCACAAAATTTTCCATGTTGGGCGTTAACCCTTATTTCCCTGACGGAAGGGTAAAGGCCTTTGGTTACCAACAGAATCATATTTTTAGTGATTGTTTCTTAAACGGTTCTATGACTTGTGTAGATTGCCATAACCCTCATTCTAATGGTTACCAAGATATCAATCGAGCTCCTTTGGAAGGTCGATTTGATAATGGCCAATGTCTATCCTGCCATGTAGCAAAGGCAAATAATATCAGAGCGCATACATTTCATAAAATAGGCTCACAAGGGAGCCAATGCACATCCTGCCATATGCCCTTCCAACAGCATGAAGCGGTAGGGAGTCAATTAAAATTTGCCCGTGCGGATCATACCATTTCTATACCAAGACCAAAACTAGATGAGAAGTTGGGTGTTAAAAACGCTTGTCAACAGTGTCACGAAAATCTATCTACCCAAGCTATAGCAGATCAAATGAAAGATTGGTATGGTGAATTAAAACCACTTCATCGATTAGAATCGGCCCTAATAACTTTCGATGACATAGATCAATTAACAGGCGATTTATTGAATTTGATCGGAACGAATATGGATCCATACCCACAGGTTTTTGCCGGTCTTGCTAAGGCTTTTATGTCTGATCAATCCACCGCTCAATCTGATAAATTGATACAAAGGTTGAAGCATTTATGTGAAAATAATGATCTGGATATTCGAGGAGTTGCACTGGCCTACCTGAACCTGTTCAGTGAAACAGATAAGGAATTAGATTCATTTATAATACAAACTTTAGCAAATGCAGGAAGGGAACAGATAAAGATTAGAACCCGTTGGAGCATAGCGTTAGCGTATAAAGGAGAACGCTTGACAAAAAGTGGACTTTTCCCAGCAGGAATTGAAATATATAATAAATCCATTAGCATTTGGCCCAAAAATGATCGAGCAAAAAAAGGATTAGCAGAAGCATATATTATGGTAGGTGATATTTCTCAGGCAGTCAAAACCTATGGAGAAATTGTTCAGGCTAATATTGCAGATTGGCAGGGTTGGGCTGGCCTAGCCAATGCACAGGCGCAAAGTGGACAATTAGATGTGGCCTTAGAAGCATACATACGATCGTTGGAGATTAATGTTTATAATGCACTAGCGCATTTGGGCATTGGGAACATTCTGTTTAAAATGAAAAATGATGTACTTGCTGAAAAGCATTTAGCCAAGGCAGTGGAATTAGATCCAGCCATGACAGAAGCCTATATTTATCTGGCAGCTATCAAGGTTCGCGGACAAGATTTTAAAGGCGCAGCGCTCGTATTGAATCGAGGTCTAATATTGGACCCTGTGCATGAAATCGGGAATATGATGAAACGCGAATTAAATCAATTAGACTAGATAAAAGATATAATCTTTAAAATAAAAAAAATTCTTTTCTTAATCTTTATTCCTTATTTAAATGTCATTGTCTTTGGTCAAGATGTTGTATTTAAAGGACAATTTTGGTCAAATAATTTATACAGTGATGATGCTTTAAAAGGGCAATCATCTTTTGAAACACAACTTGGATATATACCAACGCTTTCTTATATCCGATACTTATCAGATGAAAAATTATTTGATATAGAATGGGCCTACCAAATAAATAGGATTTATTCTGGGGATGCTCTTTTTTCCAACGCTGAGAAACCATATCGTAGGTGGGTACGATATTCTACCAATAAGATGGAAGCTAGGCTTGGTTTGCAAAAGATTGCATTCGGGCCTGCTCAGGTGTTACGCCCTACGTCTTGGTTTGATACCATCGATCTCCGGGATCCAACAGGACAGACAGATGGTGTTGAAGCCTTCAGATTGAGAATTTTTCCATCTAATTCATTATCATTATGGAGCTGGGTCATCAACAGCAATTCTGATACTCTTTCTTATGGTGGGAGATTAGAGGTTACTACATTGGGTGGTGATTGGGGATTGACCTTGCATCAGGATCCAGTTGCATCACGCAAACAAGTTGGATTGTTGCCAATCTTCATGTCAGAGCCAAATACACGTGCTGCTATTGATTATCGTTACGATGGATTTGTGGGTTTCTGGTTTGAAGGGGCATCACTTTTTTCGTCCGTTGATTATCATTCAAATTATGACCGTTATAACTTATTAACTTTAGGCGGGGATTTTACATTTCCTATCGCTAACGGAATATTAGTTATGACAGAATCCATGCAAATCTATGGAACTACAAGAACCGATTATGATACTGCTTCTAAAGAAACCACAGAGCAAACCTATACAGTTTTTATGGCCAGTATGCCGGTTGGGTTATTTCACAGGTTTATGGTGGTAGCACAGTTGGATTGGCAAAGTAAACGCACATATTACTATTGGCACTGGGGGATTACTTATGATCGCTTTAGTCTGAATTTTTCATTATCCTCCAACCCAAAAAGGGCCGATTATGCTTTAGAAGAGGAATATCTTCCCACTAGCTTAGCTGGTTTTGGTAATGGGTTACAGTTCACCCTTATTTACAATCACTAGGAATCATAAGATGGAACAAAACATTGTAATAAAAATCAAAAACTTGACAAAGCGTTTTCCTGTTGGAGGCGATTTTTTCACTGCTTTGAAAGATATAGATCTGACCCTAAACAAAGGGGAATTTACTGGCTTGGTTGGACCGTCTGGCTCTGGAAAAACTACTTTGCTGAATATTATAGGAGGACTGGATTCCCCCAGTAAAGGGCGGGTAAGTGTCTTGGCCCAGGCTTTAAATGATACGTCCCACAGAGAGCGGGCCCAACTCAGGCGTGAGAATATGGGCTTTATTTTCCAAAGCTATAACCTGCTTCCAGTTTATACAGTTTTCGAAAATGTGGAACTGCCACTAATCCTAAACAAGATTGATCTCCAAGAACGGAGAAAAAAAGTAGCTCAGGCTATAGAATGGGTCGGCCTCAGTGATAAAACCAATTCTCGTCCGGCAATGCTCAGTGGCGGCGAGTGCCAGAGGACCGCTATCGCCAGAGCGATTGTACACCAGCCTGCATTGGTACTGGCGGATGAGCCCACTGCTAATCTGGACGCGGAGAATTCTCATCATATAATGAAAATCATGGTACAGTTAAATCAAGAACTATTGACTTCTTTCGTCTTTGCTACTCACGATGAAAAAATTATGGCTTACCTGCGACGGATTATTCATTTAAATGATGGTCAAATCACCAAAGATGAAAAAATTGATAATCCAAAGTCAGCAGCATAAAAATGCTTTTTAAAATTGCCATTAAAAATCTTCTTGGCGCCAAGCTGCGCACCTGGTTAAATGTTTTTGTAACATCACTTTCTTTTTTCATGATTATTCTTTTTTCCGCTATGTACGATGGTATGCGAGAGCATGCTAAACAAGTTACTATAGATACAGAGATCGCTGGTGGTTCCTATTGGCACCCGGAGTACGATCCCTTGGATCCCATGACGTTTGAAGATGCTCATGCTGTACCTCCAAGCGCAGTAAAGGGGCTGGTAAATCAGGGGAAAGCTTTCCCGGTGTTGGTGAGTCAGGCTTCTATCTATCCCAATGGACGTATTATGCCAGTAATTATGAAAGGAATCATTCCAGAACAGAATATTGTTAACATGCCTACACAAATGCTTGCCGGACATGAAGAAATTACCATACCCGTGATGATAGGACGTGGCATGGCCAAAGATGCCAAACTGGAGGTGGGCAATGCCTTTACTATACGCTGGCTGGATGCCAATCGTACGTATGACGCTGATGAGGGTACAATAGTGCATATTATGGATACAGAGAATTTTAAGTTGGATATGGGTCATATATGGGTACCGCTGGATAAGGCGCAGGAAATGCTGGAGATGGAAGAAGAAGCTACCTATGTAACCTATGCTGAAGGATTATCAATTGTAGAAAACAAGGGTGACTGGATTCCCCGCGACGTAAAGTACCTAATCCGAGACATGGAAGCCCTCATTAAAGCGGACGAGCCTAATGCCGCAATATTTTATATTATTCTTCTCTGTTTTGCAGGCATGGGCATTTTTAATGCCCAAGTGCTGTCTATATTTCGCCGGGGCAAAGAAATTGGAACTCTCATGGCTTTAGGGATGACCCGGGCTCGAGTAGTGGGACTATTTACCCTAGAAGGCGGTCTTAATGCTTTCCTTGCTGCTATTATGACCGTAATCCTTTTCGGCCCATTGCTCTGGTATTTTGGAGCTAACGGAATCTGGCTTGGGATAGATTATTCTGATGGATCAATGGGTTTAATAGTTGAGAATTACCTAATCCCAGTGTATTCTGTTGGCTTGGTTGTGACAACAACTATCGTTGTATCCATCATTGTACTCATCGTGAGCTACCTGCCGTCCCGTCGCATTGCTAGAATGAAACCTACCGATGCGCTCCGTGGGAAGGTGGCTGTATGATTAAATTTTTAACCAAAGGAATAATTCGAGACCGATCCAGGAGTTTTTTCCCAGTTCTTGTGGTAATACTGGCTGTGGCTATGATTATTTTTTTCCAGGGGTTTATGAATGGTACGTTGAACGGTATGTTTCTTGATTCTGCCGTGGTATCTACGGGCCACGTGAAAATCATGACCAGAGCTTATAAAGAAGAAAGCCAGCTTCTACCTAATGATTTGGCACTGTTAGAAACAAAACAGTTGGTAGATAAAGTAAGCCAGGATTATCCGAATCATTTCTGGACGCCACGGATCACATTTGGTGGGCTTTTGGATGTCCCCGATGAAAATGGCGAGACCCAGGCGCAGGGCCCCGTTTTTGCTCTGGGCATCGATTTTCTTTCACCTGGATCTCGGCAAATTGAAATCTGGAAACTTGAACGGCGCCTAGTGAATGGAAGGTTGCCGGAAAACGCAAGTGAAGCGTTGCTAAGTACCAGTTTAGCCGGAAAATTAGGACTCTCATCAGGCGAGACTGTAACCTTAATCGGGTCCACGATGTATAATGCTTTTACAACATATAACTTTACTGTGGTCGGCACCTTTAAACTGAATTTGGGGCCGGTGGACAGACAGATGATGCTGGTGGATATATCGGGTGCTCGGTTGGCACTGGATATGGAAGGTGCCGCTTCAGAAATCCTGGGATACGCCAATTCACTTTTTTACGATGATACAGTTGCTGTTGCTCTAAGACAGCAGTATAATAAGATCAACAGTGATACCACTGATATTTTCAGTCCGATCATGGTGGCTCTGCGGGACTCCAACCAGATGGGTGTCATGGTGGATTGGATGAGTGCAGCTAGTGGTATAATAGTGGGTGTTTTCCTGGTCATTGCTATGATCGTGCTTTGGAACATGGGCCTAATGAATGGTCTGCGCCGTTATGGTGAGATCGGTATGCGCCTGGCCATAGGAGAATCAAAGGGTCAGGTCTATCGTTCTATGATCGTGGAATCAGTCATTATCGGTTTTATTGGTACCGTTTTTGGTACGGCCCTAGGGCTCGGCCTTACCTATTATATGCAAGAAGTGGGCTTGGATTATTCAGCAGCTATGGAAAGCCTAGGCTCATCCAAATTGATTTTTCCCAATGTTTTCTATGCCCAAGTAACCCCCGAACTTTATTATATAGGTTTTATGCCCGGCGTCCTAGCCACTGTATTGGGAACAATGCTTGCCGGTCGCGCCATTTACAAACGGGAAATGGCTCAGTTGTTTAAGGAATTGGAAACATGATTGAAAAGACAGTTTATGTAATAATATTATTCTGTCTTGTACTTTCTACAACTTTTGGGCAATCAGGACAGATGTCGGCTGAAGAGTTAATTGAAGCTATGGACGCTAACTTGAATGCAAAAACTAGAGTAATGACCAGTAAGATGATAGTGCATGGGCGGCGCTCTAGCCGCACTATTGAATCCCGAAATTGGGTTAAGGGTATTGACCAAGCATATACGGAATATCTGGCACCGCCCAGAGAGGCAGGTACAAAAATGTTGAAATCGGGAGATAAACTATGGACTTACTCACCTCAAACAGACCGTGTCATACAGATTTCTGGCCATATGTTACGTCAATCAGTTATGGGTTCTGATATGTCTTATAATGACATGTTGGAAGATCGTCCTTTAACGGATCTTTACGAAGCAACTATTGAAGGGTTAGAAACGATTGATGATCGTCAGCACTGGATTCTTTTTCTTGAAGCCAAGGTAAAAGGATTATCATACCCTAAGCGTCGTGCCTGGGTGGATTCGAAATATCTGCTACCTATAAAAGAAGAATTATATGCCAAAAGCGGGAAGCTTTTAAAATCCACTTCCATGGATGGTATCAGGAAAGTCCAGGGTCGGTGGTTCCCTACGCGATTTGTTTTCAAAGATGAACTAAAACGTAATAGCAAAGGGACCGAATGGATTATTGATGATATTGTCTTTGACAGTAACATTCCTGATTCTCGCTTTTCAAAAGCTATGTTACGTAAGTAATAGCATAATCGGGTTATAAGTCCGACTGAAGTACTTTTATTTAATTAGCCTATTGAATAACACATACATATGCTTACATCAATCAAAATCATTCATTTGGGTAATGAAGCCCAATTTGATCTCTAATTTCATCCATTGATCTCATTACAGCAATACTTTCTGCATGTGGCATAAGCGGTGATTCGATTAACCTTGATCTAACACAACGAGAAAACTCAATTGCCTGCTCGCGCAATCCATGTCCTTTATAGTTATTTGGATATTCAGTTTTAGTGCCATCATGGAGCACAACCCGCATAGCAGCTGGTTTATAAAAGGTACGATCAATTTCTAACCATCCATTAACACCAGAAACAATAGCTCGGCAGGGTGTAGAGTTGTTTAATGTTGTATTTAAAATGGCTTGCGCGCCATTTTTATATTCAAAAATTGCGGATGTTTGTTCATCCACGCCTTTATCGGTAAAAATTGATTTGGCCGTAATCTTATCTGGGGACCCAAGTATTAGGTGTGAAAATGAAACTACATAAATCCCAAGATCAAGTAATGCGCCACCACCAAGTGCAGGCTCCCAAAGACGAGGATTATTAGAGTCTGTTAGACGTTGTCCGTGATCAGCTTGTAGGGTATGAATATTACCGAGAACATTACTGTTAATAATATTACGTACTATTTCTATATGAGGTAAGAATCGTGTCCACATCGCTTCGATGAGAGTTAATTGATTTTGAGTTGCCATATTAACCATTAATTCAATCTCACTAGAATTGATAGCAAATGGCTTTTCGCAAAGTACCGGTTTGCCGGCATCTAATGCTAAAATAGTATGTTCTAGATGAAAATTATTTGGGGTTGCAATATAGATGCCGTCCAAACTGGGGTCTGCCACCAATTCTGAATAACTAGCATAGCCAACACAGCCAGAATATTTAGATGCAAAATTTTGTGCATTAATAATTGTACGAGATCCGACCGCAGCTAATGTATGATCCTTAAGAAAACTCAGATCCTTCGCGAACGCATTTGCGATACCTCCAGTACCAATAATTCCCCAATTAAATTTTGTGTTCAAAACACTAATTATTTTTTATTAATAACATTTTTAAATCTACAAATTAACTCCACAAACAAAAACCCACAGTTGAAAGGAAACATGAAGCTGTTTGATAAAAAAATAATATATATTATAGATGATTTATATAACTCAAATTTTATTATGGAACAATTTACAAACGCTCTGTCTGCAATAGGGAATACACCATTAATTCAATTATCGAAAGTTGTTCCATCAGATTCGGCAAATGTTTGGATAAAACTAGAGTATGTTAACCCGACAGGATCCTATAAAGACCGGATGGCTTTGGCAATGATAGAAAGGGCTGAAGTGCGGGGTGATCTTAGGCCAGGGATGACAGTGGTTGAATATACAGGTGGAAGTACTGGATCATCTCTTGCCTTTATATGTGCAGTGAAAGGATATGAATTTCATGTCATATCATCAGATGCATTTTCCAAAGAAAAATTGGATACCATGAAAGCATTTGGTGCCAAACTAGAAATTATAAATAGCTCCACCGGAAAAATCAGCTCTAGTCTTATTCAGAAAATGATTAAACGAGCACAAAAATTAGCTTTAAGAGATGATTACTTTTTTACTGATCAGTTAAATAATATAGACATCATTAAAGGTTTCGAAATGATGGGAAATGAAATTCAAAAACAAATGGATAACCCAATAGATGCATTTTGCTGTTCAGTTGGTACTGCTGGGGCACTAATGGGTGTTTCAAATATTTTATTACAATCGAATAGCAATGTGAAAATAGTTGTTCTTGAACCTGATACTGCCGCTTACTATTCAAAAGGGGAAAAAGATGGTGAACACCATGTAGAGGGAGTCGGGCTAGGATTTGAACTGCCACTACTTAATTCTAATAATTATGATGAAGCTCGTGGTATTAATGAAGAAGAATCAAGAAATATGGCTCGGTTACTTGCACAAGAAGAAGGAATATTTGCAGGTACATCTACTGGACTAAATGTGGTAGGCGCATTGCAATTAGCGAGGGAAATTGGCCGGGGTAAAAACGTTGTAACTTTAGCCTGTGATTCAGGATTAAAGTATCTTGCTGGAGATTTATATCTTTAAAAAAATAAATCTATCATCCCCCCGCTATATTAATGAAGCTGTTTGTGTCTTCTAAGCATACAATCATTCATTATAAACAATAGACCTGCTTCCTGGGCTATTTTAGAAGCTTCTTCATTAATAACACCATCCTGTAACCATAATGCCTTCGCACCAATAGCAATAGCATCTTGGGCGATAGGTAAAACATATTCAGACCTTCGAAACACATTTACAACATCAACCTGATGTGGTATACTTGTAAGAGATGGATAACACATTTCATTTTGGATACTTTTTTGACCAGGGTTGACGGGTATGATGTTGTATCCTTGATCCCTCATATAAAGTGCAACATAGTTACTCGGGCGTTCTGCTTTTGGGCTCATACCAACTACTGCAATATTATTCAGTTGGAAAATATTTTTTATAATGGAAAGGTTGTCCATCATTTAATTCTTATTTACTTGAGTGTATCCAGATCTACTCATCATCCTACAAACAAAAAACATGCTATTGAGTAATATCTAACCATCAGGTTAGGAACCTGTTTTATTAATTTCATACCATTGATTATGAACAAACTTTCAAGATGTGGAAACGCCTATTTATAAAAGAATATACCTTCGATGGAGCATCTACTGGATATAAAATGTGAAAGTAGCCCAATTTGATTCATAGTCAATATCTTTCTTGTCACTTTTCACCATATGGATAAGGCGGATGTACCACTCACCACTTTCAATTAATGATATTTTCCCAAATCCTTTGGCATCAGTTCTTGTCGTAATTGCTTCTTCATGATTACCATCATCGGAATGTCCGTGGGAATTGCCATGACTTGCGTAGACAAGTTGATTGGTTACAGGCTTGCCGTCAAGGAGAACTTGGAATCCCATTTTATCTCCCTTTTGAAGCTTGTAAGGATTTTGAGAAGGGATGATCTCAATTGGGTAGCCGAGATTAGCGTTGAATGACTCAGTTCTCTTAGTACCAACCTGAATCATAGTTTTGACATGTTTGGAGTAAAGTTCTCTGGCGGGATGATTGGTTTCACCATTATTGTTGCGTTCTTCCAAAATATCCGTAATACCGTCATGTGCTAGATAACCGTTGAAATCTTTGGCGGAGAGTTCAATAATATTTGGTTTTGTTGAGACACCTACCACGTAAGTTCCGGTTTTGTCCATCTCCAAATCAAGTAAAGTTTCATACCACCCATCACGCCAATGTTTTTTGTTGATACTCTTTCGTTTACCATTGGGATTTACCACGCTGACATCAATCATTCGGTCCCTGGTAATGATATTTTCACTTTTGTCAAATGTTCCGTTATAAAGTGCTACTGTTATTTTTGTATTAGGCTCAATGATATATGATCGCAATTTCAGGAACATATCGTGCGCTGTGAGAAAAGGGACAACAAATAACAAAATGGTGCATAAAACTATAAACTTTTTCATGATTGATTCTTTACTTTCGGTTGGTTTTTATTTTTTAAGGTCTTAAACAAAAGTTATTTTGAAAATAGATTCTGAAACAAGTACAGATTTACTTCAGAAGCCACATGATAAATCATACAGCGGGGAAGCCATCTCACAGTAATTTTCCATGTTGATATTGATGATTGCCTGAAATTGACCGGTAATTTTTTTTCTTTTATTTTTTCCTCATACAATCATCTTATTAAATGTATTTCCGTCAAATATGCTTCTATTGTATAGATATTACATTAACTGGCATAATTTTAATTTCTGCGATTTACAACCGATGAAAATAGTTAAACATAAAAAGATAATATTCAGATTAAACGTTTTGAATATCAATTATTTTCCCAAATTTAGGAAACAAATTTATTTTTATTATGTGTATATTTGATGAGATTTTCCCAAAAGGATTTTCCCGAGGTAAGAATTTCCTGTAAAAATCAAAGGCACTATCACAATATGAAGAAATTCATATTTGAAAATATAGCCATTAACTTGACTATTTAATGAGGAGCTAAAAATGACTTGGATTCACAGATTTTTATTTTTTAGTCTATTTTTTTCATCAATCATAGGTGAAGAAAAGAAAAATAAGCATTTTCTTGATGGTGTGACACTGGGCGCCTTTAAACTGCGGTCAGTTGGTCCGGCACTCACTTCAGGGCGGGTTTCTGATTTTGCCGTCAGGCCGGGCAAACGCCATGAATATTATGTGGCTACAGCTTCAGGAGGTGTATGGAAAACCATAGATGGTGGTGCAACTTACAAGCCTGTTTTTGACGGACAAGGCTCTTATTCAATTGGCTGTATCACTATGGATCCCAACAATCCATATACGATATGGGTTGGTACCGGAGAAAATAATAACCAACGTAGTGTAGGTTATGGAGATGGGATATATCGCTCCAAAGATGGAGGAAAAACTTGGGAGCATAAAGGGCTCAAAGATTCACAACACATAGCCAAAATAATAGTTGATCCAAGAAATTCTGATATTGTATTTGTTGCGGCTATTGGTCCTTTATGGAATGAAGGCGGCGATCGTGGTTTGTATAAAACTAAAGATGGTGGTCAAACTTGGGAAAGTAAAATTGAAGTTGATGAACATACGGGAGTGACGGACTTAGTAATGGATCCACATGATCCTGATGTTTTATATGCTGCGACCTATCAGCGCCGTCGTCATGTTTTTACATGGATGAGCGGAGGCCCTGGATCAGGATTATATAAAAGTACTGATGGAGGAGAAAGTTGGGATCAATTAAAAACTGGTTTGCCAAGTTCTATAATTGGAAGAATCGGATTGACCATTTCTCCGGCAAATTCTGATGTTGTTTATGCCATTATTGAAGCCATGGATGATAAACAGGGGCTTTACCGTTCTTCAAACCGTGGTGCCAGCTGGGTAAAAATGAGCAAATATGTAACCAGTGGTAATTATTACCAAGAGATAGTGGCGCACCCAACGGAAGTAAATACCGTATATTCTTTAAGTACCTATAATATGGTGACTTATGATGGTGGAAAAACATTTGGACGTCTAGGGGAAAAAAATAAGCATGTGGATAATCACGTTATGTGGATTGACCCAAGTGATACCGATTATTTACTTGTAGGTTGTGATGGTGGTATTTATGAATCTTTTGATCGAGGAAAAAATTGGTTATTTAAAGAAAATCTTCCGGTAACTCAGTTTTATAAAGTCACGGTAGATAATGATCTACCCTTTTATAATATATTTGGGGGAACACAGGATAATTATAGTTTAGGTGGACCGTCCCGCACACAAAGTAGAAACGGAATTGCCAATGAAGACTGGTTTGTTACACTCGGTGGTGATGGATTTGAGTCTGCTGTTGATCCTGATAATCCGAATATTGTTTATGCACAATACCAATATGGAAACTTGTACCGTTTTGACAAAATATCCGGTGAAAGAATTGATATCAAGCCCCGAGCCAGGAAAGATGAAAATGCATATACTTGGAACTGGGATTCTCCTTTACAGGTAAGTGCCCATGTTCCGAAGCAACTATATTTTGCAGCGAATAAACTGTTTCGCAGCGATGACCGAGGAAATTCTTGGGAAGTTATTAGTGGTGAGCTCTCCCGTGGTATAGATCGTAATAAACTAAAGATTATGGGTCGGATCTGGAGTGTAGATATGATAGAAAAAAACAGTGGGGTATCAAAATATGGTGCAGCCGTTGCTTTTCACGAATCTCCAATAAATAAAAACTTGTTATATGTTGGCACAGATGATGGCTTAATTCATGTAACTGAAAACGGTGGGGAAAACTGGAAAAAATATGATCGATTTGTAAGCGTTCCGGAAATGACTTATGTTAATATGTTATTAGGTTCTCAGCACGATGGAAATGTAGTCTTTGCAGCTTTTAATAATCATAAACGAGGTGATTTTAAACCATATATATTGAAAAGCACAAATAAAGGGAAAAGTTGGAAATCAATTTCATCAAACCTACCAGATCGAGGCTCTGTTTATGCTATTGCAGAAGATCATATTAATCCTGACCTATTGTTTGTTGGCACAGAATTTGGGCTTTTCTTCACTGTAGATGGAGGTAAATATTGGAAACAGATCAAAGCAGGTCTCCCAACAATAGCGGTTCGTGACTTAGCAATTCAGGAAAGGGAAAATGATTTGGTTTTAGGGACATTTGGTCGCGGTTTTTATGTATTGGATGATTACTCATCGTTGCGGAATATGAATAAAAATACTTTTGACAAAGAAGCTGAAATATTCCCAGTGAAACATGGACTAATGTTTATTCAAAATAGCCGGATTGGTGGTAAAGATAAAGGATTCCAAGGTGAAAGCTTCTTTACTGTTTCAAATCCCTCCGTGGGTGTGACTTTTACTTACTACCTGAAAGAATCAATTGAGACAATTCAAAGTAAGCGTAAGAAAACAGAAGCAAAATTAAGAAAAACAGGCGATGATGTTGTTTATCCTGAGCTAGAAGAATTACGTGCAGAAAAAAATGAAAAGAAACCACACCTTGTATTTATTATATCAGATCAAGCTGGTAATATTATTCGCAGAATAGAAAAACCAGCAACTGCGGGTGTACAACGGGTTATATGGGATTATAGATTATTTAATGCAGGACCAATCAATGATAGTGAAGCAAAAAAAGGATTTCCCGGCACCGGAGCCTATATTGCGCCCGGACAATACAATGTTGCTTTGACAAAAATGGTAAATGGTATTTCAACAAATATTGCTGGTCCAGTATCATTTAATACGAAAACATTGGGGAATGTGACTCTTCCTGCAACAGATAGAGAAGCTTTGAGTGCTTTTCAACAAAAAATTGGTAAACTTCAATCGGCAATTAGAACCATGAATAATGTATTAAATAAAACATCCCAAGAGTTAGGGCAAATGCGTGCTGCGGCCCAAGGAATTAGAACTGAAAATTCAAGAATATTAGAAGAAATAATTGTTGTTGAAAATAAAATTAAAATTCTTCAGCGTAAGATAAATGGGGATCGCTTGGCTAATCGTTTGGATGTTGATTTACCGCCTTCAATTTCGGATCGTGTAAATCGTGCAGCATATGGCGTGCTGAGTTCGACTTCCGCTCCTACATATACACAGCGTGATGCACATGACATTGCCCATGATGAATTTCAACCGTTGTTAGAAGAATTAAAAACAATATTAGAAAAAGATATTAAAAACATATTAAATACTATGAATCGTTCTGGTGCACCTTATACGCTCAATCGTATACCAAAACTGGATGATTAAGACGAAAAGCATTAACTTTTAACACTTTGGAGGAGTAAAACATGATAATCCTAAAACGTATTTTTGTATTGATAGTTTCAATTGGTTTTCTTGCTAGTCAGGATAAAAAAACTGAAAAGTTTCATTTTCAATTTGAAATGGACTCACTTGAACTTCATGTAGGGGAAGCAAAAGAAATAACAATCAAACTTTTTAATGAAAATGGAGATTTAGCTCAAAATCCATTTTACGTTTTTGGACAAAGGAGAGCCCTTTCCGTATCACCGCGAATGAGCGATTCTACTGGCGTGGCGAAGGTGACAGTTAATGCGTATAAACCTGGCCGGCTTAGACTTAGTGTTCAAACGATTACAGTAAAGCGTGATGATCGTATTAGGGACGGATTGGTAGTTAATGTCCCCTATCCTCCTGTTGATCATCTTGTATTTAATCAGACACCAAGCAAACTATATACAAAAACATCAACATCTTTTTCAGTGGAAGTCATCGATGAAGCAGATCTTACGCGAGATGATGTGGATGTTGAGTTAACATCCAGCAGTACTGCAGTTGCGGATTTTGATATTTTTGGCAATCTGGAGACAAAACGAACAGGCCGAGTAACTATATCTGCTACAGCAGAAGGAATCACCGAACAGTTCAATGTCCGTATTATTAAAAATCCAGTGCGTAGTGTCACCCTATCTGCTGAAAAAGATGAGATCCGTACCGGTGATGTACTGCACTTTGATGGAAAGGCCTTGAACCGATCAGGCCGTTCAGTTGAAGATGCTCCTGTGAGTTTTACCTATTCAGGTGAGGCGGATTATGGTGAGTTTGGTCTGCCTGCTGCCGGGCTTGTGACTGAAGATGGCCGTTTTGTGGCTGAAACAGCGGGTATATATACAGTCACTGCTTTTTCTGGAGGATATTCGGATCAGAAAACGGTCAGGGTTGTCCCCCGGGATGTCAAGCAAAATGTAAAATTGGTTGGCCACGGCCTCATATCGGATGTGCTGACAGGTGATTTATGGGT
>JYMV01001592.1_pt1 | contig 41135 bp, 37 predicted proteins | sample 338911 | NCBI WGS metagenome assembly JYMV01 (sample SAMN03354496, study PRJNA234377) | hydrothermal vent metagenome | biome: Deep sea; feature: Hydrothermal plumes at the Eastern Lau Spreading Center, Western Pacific Ocean; material: Seawater | place: Tonga | collected 2009 | depth 2000 m m | reverse complement strand
ACCTCATGGGTTGGTATTCCGATGGTGGGGAAGTGGATGATGAGGAAACCAACTGCAAACATTTGAGAAATTGCTTTTTTTTCTGGTTCAGCGCATCATACTATTCGAACAAAAAAACTCAAGACAGGAAATAATATTCATGATTTCTTTTTTTTCCAAATGGCTGACTGCCAATCATTTAACCACGTTGCGGGTGGCATTGGTACCTTTCATTTATGCAGGTATGGTAGTTGGTAAAGACGAACACTGGATTTTATTCAGCACATGGATAGTATTTTTATTTGCATGCCTGACTGACTACTGGGACGGTGTGCTGGCGCGTCATCAGGGACAAACGACCAAACTTGGAAAATTACTTGATCCTGTTGCAGACAAAATTTTGATTGGTTCTCTATTGATTTTGCTGGTAGGAATGGGGCGGGCACCTGCATTTTTAACGGTAATCCTCATTTCCCGGGAATTTATCATAACCGGCTTACGTTCCATCGCCGCAGCAGAAGGTAAGGTCATTTCTGCCAGTTCCGGGGGAAAACTAAAAACAATTTCTCAAATGTTTGCAGTTGGTTTCCTCATCATCCACTTCCCCACCATCGGAATACCAACCCATGAGGTTGGAATAGTAATCCTCTGGGCATCAACCGCAATTTCTCTTTGGAGCGGTTATCATTATGTTGTGGCTTATTTTCAGGCACAGCATGTCGAATGATGCACCTTCCGGTCTTGTTACCCGGCCAAATATTTATCTCTCGTCTGGACAATAACTTCTCACCTGCTATCATAGACAGGTAAAACAAAATCCACGAATTATTTTTAAGTCTATGACAACCATTCTCTGCGTACGCAAGGACAGTCGAATTGTGATGGCCGGTGACGGACAAGTCTCCATGCAGAACACCATCATGAAACCATCAGCCCGTAAACTGCGCAACACTTTTGACGGCAAGGTGATTGCCGGATTCGCAGGATCCACTGCGGATGCATTTACCCTCTTTGAGAAATTTGACGAAAAACTGGAGCAGTACAATGGGAAATTGCTGCGCTCTGCTGTCGAACTGGCCAAAGAATGGCGTACGGATAAAATGCTGCGAAACCTGGAAGCACTGCTGGCAGTTTCCAGTGCCGAAGCCTCACTTATTATTTCCGGAAACGGTGATGTAATTGAACCAGATGACGGACTTATCGGAATTGGTTCCGGAGGAATGTATGCTCTTGCGGCTGCGCGTGCTCTGATGGACACCAAACTCAATCCCCGGGAAATTGCCGAGAAATCCATGAAAATTGCCGCAGAAATATGTATTTATACAAATGACAAAATTACCTACGAAGAATTGGAATGTTGAACGCATGATATCTGCACCTGAACTCAATATGACACCTCAGGAAACGGTTGATGCGCTTGACCGCTACATCATTGGTCAGACGGATGCAAAAAAGGCCGTGGCGGTTGCATTGCGCAATCGTTGGAGACGCCTGCAGCTTGATGATGACTTAAAAGACGAAATTTTACCAAAAAATATTATCATGATCGGGGCAACCGGAATTGGCAAAACAGAAATTGCACGTCGGATTTCGCGGTTGGTCAATGCTCCTTTTGTGAAGGTTGAAGCATCAAAATTTACTGAGGTTGGTTATGTGGGACGTGACGTTGAATCGATGATACGCGATTTAACTGACTATTCAGTCAACATGGTGCGTCAAGAGCAAATGGAGAGCAAACAGGAAGCTGCAAAAGAGATGGTCGAAGAACGATTACTGGATTTGCTGCTGCCTCCACTGGAGAGCAAAAAAGATGATTCTGACTCAGATATTTCAATAAACCCTACACGGGAGAAATTCCGTAAAAAACTTAATTCCGGAGTTTTGGACGATCGTATGGTTGAACTGGATGTTTCGGAGAGGCCTTCAGGAGCGGTTATGGAATTTATGCCTATTTCGCTGAACGACAACATGGACATGAATATCCGTGACATGCTTTCGAACATGATGCCCAAGCAATCCAAGCGCCGGCGGGTCAGCATAGAGGATGCACGAAAAATTTTGCAACAGGAAGAAGTCAGCAAACTGATTGACATGGAAGAAGTCACCCGTGAGGCAGTCACACGTGTTGAGCAAAGTGGAATTGTCTTTCTTGATGAGATTGACAAAGTTGCTTCTCGCCGCAGTCACTCACAGGGACCAGACATTTCCAGAGAAGGAGTACAGCGGGATTTGTTGCCGATTGTTGAGGGTTCAACTGTCAATACCAAATATGGTCCAGTTCAAACCGACCATATTCTTTTCATTGCCGCAGGTGCATTTCATCTTTCAAAACCGTCGGATATGATTCCGGAACTTCAGGGACGTTTTCCGATTCGTGTTGAACTTCATTCACTCAGCAAAGAAGATTTTGTCCGGATTCTAACAGAACCTAAAAACGCACTGATTGTGCAGTACACCGCGTTAATGAAAACAGAAGGTGTTGAATTGGAATTTACCAAAGACGCAATTGATACAATCGCGGAAATTGCCTGCCAAATTAACGAAGACTCGGAAAATATCGGAGCACGCCGGTTGCACACGGTTATGGAGCAGTTGCTCGAAGAAGTCAGTTTTACTGCTCCGGAATTGAAGGGACAGAAAATCTCTGTTACTCCGAAATACATTCAGGGCAGGCTTTCAAGCTTGTTGAAAAATCAGGATTTAAGTCGTTATATTTTGTAAGCAATTAAAAACAACAGGATTTAATTAAAACCAAAATTGATAAATTCTTAAATAATTTGTCATTCCTTTCAGGAGAAGCTTTTGGACTATCCGACTTTACTGTTGCAATTAGAAAATCAATTGCAATCCCTTCACAAAAAAGGGCTGAATTACATTAATATCGAAGCTATGCCCAAGGTTGAGCTGAAGTTGCTGCTCGACGGACTGGGAGAAATGATGTCTGTTGAAGCAGAAATTTCCGCAAAACAGTTTGGTCCTCACTTAACACTCTCAGCAAAAGCACATTCAACAGTAAATATTAAACGCGAAAATGTACTACCCAAGATATTGCCTCCATCAACAGGTATCACAGATTTCGAGGAAAAACTTTCTCCAACAAAACAACAGACAGTAACTGAGGCTTTTGCTCAAATATTACCTCAAATTGCATCAACTGAAAAACTTTCTTCATTGACAGCATTAGCACAAAAATATAGTTCATGTCAAAATTGTGGATTGGGAAGAACTCGAACAAACCTGGTTTTTGGCAGCGGTTTGACAAATTCGACGGTGATGTTTATCGGCGAAGGTCCTGGGGCAGATGAAGACGCACAAGGCGAGCCTTTTGTCGGTCGTGCCGGCAGACTGTTGACCAAAATGATCAATTCCATTGGAATTGAAAGGCAGGATGTGTACATCACCAATATCGTAAAATGCAGACCTCCTGAAAACAGAAACCCGACTCCCGCCGAAATTTCATGCTGCCTGCCGATTCTGAAACAGCAAATTGAAATGGTGAACCCAAAATTGATAGTCACTCTTGGTAATGTTCCCACAAAGTCGCTAATTCCAGAACTACCTGGAATCACCAAGGCACATGGTAAAATTATGCGATATGAAAATTGGAAAATGCTGCCTACCTTTCACCCTTCATACCTCTTGAGAAACCGTTCCGCAATGCCTTTAGCATGGGATGATTTTAAAAAAATCCCGGAATTAGCTTTTCATTCGTGAAGGTCTAACTTCATTATTAAATTTCAAAGACAAATCTCAGACAATTATCAATTATGATTGATTTACAACCTGTAAAGGGGACGCGTGACTTCTTTCCGGATGAAATGCGCCTGCGCAACTGGTTATTTGATGTGTGGCGCAGAGTCTCGGTGCAAGCAGGTTTTGAGGAATATGACACTTGTGTACTTGAACATGAGGAGCTATATATTCGTAAAGCTGGTGACGAAATCAGCAAGCAGCTCTACAGCTTTGAAGACAAAGGCGGAAGACGTTTGAGTCTGCGCCCGGAAATGACTCCATCACTGGCACGTTTGGTTCTTCAGTATAAAAAATCATTATCCTTTCCGATCAAATGGTTTTCGATGCCGCAGTGTTTTCGCTATGAGCGCATGACAAAAGGGCGGCGTCGCGAACATTTTCAATGGAATGCGGACATCATCGGTCAGCCTGAGATGGTGGCAGAAGCGGAAATTCTGATGCTGCTCATTTCCGCATGCGAGTCAATGGGACTTACGGCAAAAGATATTCGCGTTTTTATCAATGACCGCCGGATTCTGAACTCGATTCTAAGTCAAATTAGTGTTCCTCAGGAAATGCATAGCGCTGTGCTGGTCATCATGGATAAGCGCGATAAAATTTCTACAGAAGCGCTGTCAAAATTGCTTCAGGATCTTGGCATGTCCACAATTCAGGTGGAACAGTTAAATGAATATTTGTCTAAATCCGACTTGAATGAATTGAAAAAAGACCTGAATGACACTCATGGAATAGAGGAATTACAAAATTTGATGGATCTGATGGTTACTGCCGGATACAGCAATTACCTGCAATTTGACATTTCGATCGTCAGAGGACTTTCTTATTACACAGGCGCTGTTTTTGAAGTCAACAGCCCGGAAAAACAGCACCGTGCTATTTGCGGCGGGGGTCGTTATGATTCGCTGCTCTCTGCTTATGGCGGGGAAACCGTGCCTGCAGTCGGGTTCGGGTTTGGAGATGTGGTTGTTTTAGACGTACTGAAAGAATTGCAGCGCTTCCCGGAATTACCGCGGACACTGGATTATACAATCATTCCATTTGCCGCAGAACAGGTGGGAATTGCCCTGAAAATAGCGGCTGAATTACGTTCACAAGGTTCAACCGTGGACTGTAATTTCAGCATGAAGAAAATAAAAAAAACGATGCAGCAGGCAAATGAATCCGGAGCGAAAAACACGATATTGCTTTTTCCGGATGAGTTGGCTGAGGACAAGGTAGTGATCCGCGATATGCAGCTTCATGAACAGAAGCCGATTAAAATTACGGATTTAATTTCTTCTGCGGAGTAAACTGCTTGCGGCTTTCTGAAACACTTTCAGCTCCTTCCTTCAGGATAAACTGGTTCATCATGATCCTGTTATTGGGCCTTGATTTCGGCTCAAAAATTTGGGTCAGAACAAATGTTCCTCTGTATGAAATTACAGGGTTGTTAACAAATTTCGTAGATTTGACCCACGTTCAAAATCGTGGAGTAAGTTTCAGTTTGTTTGCAGATTTTTCAGATTCACTTCGCATTCCGCTGTTAGTTGGAGTATCTTTAGTAGCAATAGCGGCGATGCTTTATTATCAAACGCGCTACTGGCAGGAAATGGATTTATTCACCCGTTCCGGACTTGTTTGTGTTTTACCGGGAGCGGCAGGGAACTTAATTGATCGTGCATTTTATGGTTATGTAACTGATTTTTTGCACTTTCGTTGGTATGAAACGAGCTTTTTTGTCAACAACCTTGCCGATTGTTTCATCAGTCTCGGCGTCATTTTTTTCATCATCCCACTTTTGGTTACAAAAAATGACAAACTTTCCTCCAAAAAAATGTAACTCTTATTTTCAGAGTTATAAATTTTTCTACCACATTTTAGCAGCCGTTTTTCTGCTCCTGAGTCTTTTTGTCTCCGGAACAATTGCCAGTGAAAATACAGGTTATATCAAAGGACTTGGTGCAGTATTGCGTGAACAACCTTCAATTCAGAGTAAAAAACTCATGAATCTGTCTCGCGGGACAGCAGTACTTTCCATGGAGAGCAAAGGAATTTGGCAAAAGGTTGTATCCGGAGAAAATCAGGGATGGCTTTTACGCGTACAGATCTCGAAGTTTCCTGTTAAAAAGAAAAAATTGGTTTTGGGACAAAAAATTCGCCTGCAGTCTTCTTCAGGACGCCGGTTACGATTGCGCACCTTTTCTGCAGTTGTCGGTGTGAGGGGTTTGGTGGATAGTAAAGGGAAAAAAATCAGCCCCTATAAAACAGATTATGTGGCATTGGAATGGTTGGAAAAGCAACCGTCGGATGAAGAAAACTCTGTAATATTTTTAACCTACACAGAGTAGCTGACAATGCGTCATATTCGTAACTATCTGTGGTTATATATTTTTATTTTTTCCTCAGGCTTTGCCGTCTCAGCTCAGGCACAGGAATTTCGACAGCGTGCACATCATATTTTTTGGAAAAATCAGGAAGCGGGTACTGAGCGTGAAATTGATTTTGGCCGAGGAGTTTCCGCGAAAATTCTTGGAAAATATCCTCTACTGCGCGACGAAAAAAAGGTTCGCTACATTTCCCGGATTGGCACAGGCATATCCGCACAACTTGGACGTCCGGAAATACGATACTATTTTGGAATCCTCGATACGGAAGAGATCAACGCCTTTGCCGCCCCAGGAGGTTATGTTTTTATTACACATGGAGCCCTGAAACTAATGCGAAACGAAGCGCAACTCGCAGGTGTATTGGCCCACGAACTGGCGCACATAGGCCAAAAGCACATTATCCGCAAACTCAAACTTCAAAGTACTGACACTTCTATGACATCCGGAATAGCCCAGGTTTTAGGCGGAGCGACTCTTGCCGCAAAAATTGCCCTGGAACGCCTGAATGACCTTGCTTTTAAAATGCTGATGGAGGAAGGGCTTTCCAAAGAAGACGAGGCGGATGCTGATCAAAAGGCACTGGAAATGCTGATAACTTTAGGCTACGATCCGCAAAGTTATCTCAACTTTCTTCAATCCTTAAAACCGCATTTATCACAAGGCGGGGCGGAAGTACTTTCTAAAACTCACCCGACAATTGAATTTCGATACCAAAGCCTGAGTGAGTTTATCAGCAGGCATAACCTTGACAAAATTCAGGGAAAGAAAAATGAAAACCGTTTTAAGAAAATTATGGACACACCTTAGTCTAGTGATTATTATCGGCTTTGCTGCAACACCGCTGCATGCGGATGACGCTCACTACAAAAATATGCTGATCGGTGAACGTGCGGCTACGATGGGCGGAAGCTATGTGGCTATATCTGATGACAGCACAGGATGCTACTACAATCCGGCCGGGATTGCATACGCTGTCGGTGACAGCCTTTCCGGAAGTGGAAACGTGCTGCACAAAATGAAAACAGTTTACTTTGAGACAATCGGTACGGAAGATTGGGTCCGGGAAAGTGAAGCACTGGTGCCTAATTATTTCGGCGTTCTCAAAAAATACAAATCTTATTCATTCTGTTTTTCTTATGTTGTCCCTGAAGCCTTTATTGAACACCAGGATCTGGTCTTTGAAAACCCCTTGAGCACTGTTAAAAAATATTATCAAAGCCTCCATTCAGAAGACATTACTTACCTGTTGGGCCCATCAGGAGCCATGCAATTTGGAGAAAGTCTTTCTCTGGGGCTGACGCTTTATTATCAATACCGCAGTTTTATGCGTCAATACCATTATTTTCTGGAAAGCACTGATGGCAGTTATCAGGTTTATTATGAAAGTAGAAAACTGAGAGAAGACGGCGTGATGCCAAAAATTGGCGTGCAGTGGAGTCCATGGAGTATGCTCACGGTAGGAATGGCAGCTGATCAATCATTTCTGGTAAACTCCTCATTCCAGGGAGATGCATCGTATCACAGTACCGATAACAGTTCCGGCACAGTAAGTCTTTTAACCACGATGAATCGCTCAAAATCAGCTGAGAAGCGCAAGTTCCCTCTGCACTTGGCTTGGGGAGTCGCATATTTTCCAACACCATCGCTGCTTTATACAGTTGACCTTGATTATTATCAGGCGCAGGAAAAAGGACGTGCGGATATTATGAACTATTCCGGAGGTACTGAGTATTACATCAATCCCACAAATGCAATACGTTTCGGCTTTTTCACCAACTACACAAACCTTCCGCTGCCGAATTCATCTACAACAGCGCCGTACGAATATATTGACATTCTTGGGGCAAGTTTTGGCTACACATCTTATTCGTCTTCCTCATCACTCACTTTTGGCGCAACTTACACTACAGGTTCAGGCAAAGCCTGGTTGTACGCCGGAAGCACAGAAACAAGAAAAATGACACGTGAGTCGCTCTCTCTCCTGTTTTCCGCGAGTTCAAGCTTATAAATTGAGCTTAAGCTTTATCTTTGCTAAACAGAAGGGATAGAACGGATTTGCAGGGATGTACGATAGCCTTCACCGGTGAGAATATTTGCTAAGACAACTACCTGTTCGGTTGCTTCAAATTCTTCATTTTCTCTGAGTAATTGCAATGCATACTGAATATTTTCATCCGGATTTTCTCGAAATTCCATCAAGAAAGGATAGACGCCTCTGAAAAGCGTCATCAAGGAAACAATTTTGGTTTTATTAGTAAATGAAAAAATTCCAATTTGACGTGGACGTAAATTAGAGAGATATCTTGCCCCTCTGCCGTTACGGGTGATTACCACAATTGCACGGATTTTTAATTTTGCTGCAATTTGAATCGCAGATTCGGCGAGGTGTTGTCCATTAGACTTTTTTAACAGTTTTTCTGTAAAATTAACTCCCGGAAAATTTTCAGTTCGCTTTGCAATTCGCACCAATGTTTCGACTGAGCGTACGGGATACTTACCAACAGAAGTTTCTCCCGAAAGCATAATTGCATCTGACTGTTCAAAAACTGCATTAGCAACGTCAGTAACTTCCGCTCTGGTTGGTACCGGATTTTTTATCATCGATTCCAACATCTGGGTTGCCACGATTAACCGTTTACCATATTTTGCGCATAAATAAGCGATTTTTCTTTGAATTTGCGGCACCTCTTCAAGCTCAACTTCGATTCCTAAATCGCCACGTGCAACCATAATCCCATCTGCTTCAGGGACAATTTCTCCTAGACATTCAACGCCTTCCTGGTTTTCAATTTTGGCAATAATCTGGATTTCTTTAGCTCGCCTGCCAAGTAAATTCCTCACTTCCCGAATCGTTTCCGAACTGCGTACGAAAGACAGCGCTATAACGTCCACATTCTGTTCCACACCAAAAAGAATATCTCGCTTGTCTGCATCCGTAATTCCCGGCAGTTTAACAATTACTCCGGGCAAATTTACATGCCTGTGAGCTTTTACAACTCCACCGTCGAGCACCTCGCAGTCCAGTCCATTCTTGTTTTTTCCCAATACCTTCAAACTCATCAAACCACCATCGAGCGAGATAATATTTCCTGCTTCAAGATCTTCTTTCAATTCAGGATAGTTGATGAATAGCGTGCCTTCTTTTTCTTCATTTGGCGGAGTGTTGATGCAGACACGTTTTCCGGAAATAAGTGTCACCACCTGATCGCCTGTCCGAATCTCCGGACCTTGTGTGTCAAGTAAGATTGCAACCGGAAATTGCAAACTCTGATTCAATTTTCTTATTTGCTCAATTATTTTCTGATGAGAATCATACGTTCCATGTGAGAAATTCAAACGTGCTATATTCATACCCGCTTCAGCCAGTTCTGCCAACTTTTCAGGAGAATCACAGGCAGGACCAATGGTGCAGATAATTTTTGTACTTAACATTTTGTTGGGAGTTAAATGGTGTAATGACTTAATTCAGCTCTGCTTCAATCAATGTATTGACCATCTCTGAAACATTTATTCTGCAGAAATTCCTGAAAAATATAGGGCTTGTAGATCGATTTCCCAAGCAGCATTCGAATGCACTCCTGAATTCCTTCAATGATAGAGGGGTGGGGATGAATCAATTCTGCCAATTCCTCAATTCCCTTATCGGTGGCAATCAGCAAAGCAACGGCCTGAATCGCACTGGATGCATGCTCACCGACAGCACGCATTCCCAAAACTTTCATCTGCGTATCATCAGTCACCAGAATTTTGAAAAAACCCTGAGTGTTCCGCATGGCAACAGCACGTGGAATGCAACAGTAGTCAAAACTGGCAACTCGATAATTCAGCTCCGCTTTTTGTGCCTGCTGTTCATTCATTCCAACACCTGCTACTTCAGGAGTCAGGAACATAATAGTTGATATATTTTCGTAGAGCATCGGTCGTTTTGGTTTACCATACATTTTTTCAACCGCATGGCGTCCTTCCAATTCTCCTACATTAACCAGTGCAATGTCGGCGGTAATATCACCCACCGCATATATATTCGAAATACTGGTTTGAGTATCATGATCTACAATGTGTCCTGCATCACTCAAATCAACGCCTATTTCACCCAATCCTGTATTTTCAATGTTTGGTATCCTCCCCACCGAAACCAGGGCTTTTTCCGCATGAAAAACTTCTTTCCTGCCATCAGGATGTACCAGAATATATTCAACTTTACCATCCACAATTTCCATTTTTTCGAGCTTCGATTCACGGTGAATTAAAACTCCGTTAGACTCCAGATTAGATTCTATTACCTGGGCCAGATCCAAGTCCTCAAATGGTAAAATCCGATCGTCTTTGCAAATTAAATGAACCTTCGTTTTTTGAAAATTAGAAAAAATGGTCGCGAACTCACAACCAATTACTCCTGCACCAAGAATTACGAGACTTTCAGGGAATTCTTCCAGCGAACTGATTCCGTCGCTGGTCATGATGATATCCTCATCAATTGCAATGGAGGGGATTTTACGGGGACGGCTTCCGGTAGCGATTATGATATTTTCCGCAATTACTTTTTCTTTTCCGGATTCTGTTACCAGCTCAATTTCATTTGAACTGATTAAATGTCCGCTTCCTTTTACGAAGCGAAAGAATTCCGGACGGTGCTGAATAACCAGCCGAAGGTGTTCTTCAAGTTGTTTTGAGCGTTCAAAAACAGCATCATTAACTTCTTGAAGCACATTCCTAAAATGCACTGCCGGTTCGACCAAACCGTAATGCTGCATCTTTTTACAGAAGGACGCAAATTCTTTGGAAATTTCCCAAAATGTTTTTGAAGATAGTGCACCATCGTATATTCCGGCACCGCCGATTCGATCCCGTTCAACAAGCAAAACACTTTTTTTAAAATCTACCGCACGCATGGCGGAAGCATAACCGGATGGTCCTCCGCCAATTACACACAGATCATATTTTTCCATTCAGGAGATTCTCTCTTAATTCCTCAAATTCTTTGACTTCGTTCTTTTATTTCGTGATTCAGGATACGATCATTTTCCGAATAATCAACCGGCAGTTCAACCACATGGACTCCTGGCGTAGCATGGCATTTTTTCAACAGCGGAACAAAATCCTCCGTTTTTTCAACACGATATCCGTGTGCGCCATGACATTCCGCAAATTTGACAAAATCCGGATTACCATATTCCAGTCCGAAATCCTCAAAACCCAAATTTGCCTGCTTCCAGCGTATCATCCCATAGGAGTCATCTCTTAAAATCAGGCAAATCAAATTCATTTTGAGACGAACCGCGGTTTCCAGTTCCTGTGCATTCATCATGAAACCCCCATCGCCGCAAATCGCCATAACTTTGCGGTCCGGAAAAACCATGTGCGCTCCCATTGCCGAGGGTAAACCGGCACCCATTGTGGCCAGCGCGTTGTCAAGCAAAACGGTGTTTGCTTCATGAGCTTTGTAATTACGCGCAAACCAAATTTTGTAAACACCGTTGTCAAGCGCAATGATGCCGTTGGATGGCATCGCTTCACGTACATCCGCGACGAAGCGTTGAGGCAGCATCGGAAAACGCGGATCGTCTGCTCCTTCCAGGAGGTGTGCATCCACAGCTTTTTTGACTTTTAATGAATAAGTAAAATCCCATGAACCCTGCGGCAGTATTCGCTCCTTGATTTGCCAGATGCTGTTCGCAATATCACCGATAACTTCCAGTTGTGGAAAATAAACCGGATCCACTTCAGCTGAAGAAAAATTAATGTGAATGACCTGAAATGAACCCTGTTCCATGATAAAAGGTGGTTTTTCAATGTCGTCATGACCAACGTTGATAATCAAATCAGCCTTCGAAATGGCACGGTGCAAAAAGTCATTTGCAGAAAGTGCCGCATTACCCAAAAACAATGGATCTCGTTCGTCCAAAACTCCCTTACCCATTTGGGTACTGATGAACGGCATTTGGGTTTTATCCACAAAGGCCCTTAACATTCGTGCAGGCATTTTCCTGTTCGAACCTGCTCCAATCAGAAGCAGGGGATTTTTTGCTTTTTCAATCATTTCCACGGCTTGCTTGACAGCCTTTCCTTCAGCTACAGGGCGGCGTGCACGGCTGCGCGGCAGGGGCTGGGATTCGTCAGTTTCCTCTCCAGCAACATCTTCCGGTAGTTCCAAGTGTGCGGCACCAGGACGTTCTTCCTGAGTGATCCTGAACGCTTCACGAACACGTGATGGTATGTTACTTCCACTCACAATCGAATGTGTGTATTTGGTCAATGGACGCATCATTTCGACCACATCCAAAATCTGGAACTTGCCCTGCTTGCTGTGCTTAACAGGTTTTTGTCCTGTAATCATCACCATCGGCATAGCTGCAAGTTGAGAGTATGCTGCAGCTGTTACCAGATTAGTGGCTCCCGGACCAAGAGTGGAAAGGCAGACTCCGGACTTACCGGTGAGCCGTCCGTAAGTGGCAGCCATGAAACCTGCAGCTTGTTCGTGACGAGTCAAGATAAGCTTGATCGACGAGTCTTTGAGTGAATTAAGCAAATCAAGGTTCTCTTCACCCGGAATTCCAAAAATATATTCGACACCCTCTTCTTCAAGTACTTTAATAAATTATTTTTCAGTTATCAGTTATCAATTTCAGGGCTGCATTTCACAGTTTCCTCCGGAGGCACATTCTTTAATTTGTTGCCGTAAAACTATCAGAGCGTGCTGCATCACAGGCACGCGCATAGCTTTCAGGTTTGGAGTCATTGAGCAGGGATCCTGTTTCGATGTATTCGTAAATTTCGGAAAAGTTCCTGATTTCATAAGCCTCGATTCTGCGCATCAAGTGCCAGGGCCTTAATTCTTCTGCGCTTTCCAATCCCATTGCACCCATGATTTGACAGGCGCTATCCACAGTATTGCGATGATAATTATTGACGCGCTGACTTTTATCTTCCGGAACAAGGGCGCCAAACAAACTTGGATTTTGTGTCGTAACTCCGACAGGACAAAGATTTGAATTACACTTACGGGCTTGAATACAGCCCAGCGCCATCATCATCGCCCGTGCTGAATTACAAATGTCGGAGCCTAAAGCAAGTCGCTTGACAAGTCCAAATCCGGAGGTCATTTTTCCGCTGCTGATAATCTTAATCTTTTTTCTTAAATCATATCCAACCAAAACGTTATGCACGAAAATCAAGCCTTCAACGAGCGGAGTTCCAATATGATTAGAAAATTCCATCGGTGCCGCACCAGTCCCTCCTTCACCACCATCTACAGTGACAAAGTCCGGAGCAATTCCTGTTTCGTGCATAGCTTTGCAAATGGCGATAAACTCCCTGCGTTTTCCCACACACAACTTAAAACCGATTGGTTTGCCCCCGGATAATTCTCGAAGCTGCGTGACGAAATCTATCAGTTCAAGAGGATTTGTAAAGGCACTGTGTCCGGGAGGAGAATCCACATCCTGCCCCATCGGCACATCCCGAATTTTAGCAATTTCCGCAGTCAGTTTTGCGGCAGGAAGAATTCCTCCATGTCCTGGTTTTGCACCTTGCGACAACTTAATTTCAACCATTTTAACTTGTTCTCTCAGCGCATTATCGGTAAAAGTATCCGGACAAAATTTTCCCTCTTTGTCACGACAGCCAAAATAACCGGTTCCCACTTGCCAGATCAAATCACCTCCCTGGAGATGATATGGGCTGACTCCTCCTTCTCCAGTGTTGTGTGCAAAACCGCCGATCTTAGCTCCTTGATTGAGCGCAATCACTGCGTTTTTACTCAGCGCGCCAAAGCTCATTGCTGATATATTGAGGAGGCTGGCCGAATATGGCTGCTTGCAGTCGGGGCCTCCAATCATGACTCGCACGTCCGCATGCTCCATTTTTTTTGGACTGAGTGAGTGGTTGACCCATTCGTAGCCGGTTTCATAAACATCTTCGACTGTACCAAAAGGAATCGTATCACGCGTGTTTTTTGCTCGGGCGTAAACGACGCTTCGCTGTTCTCGACTAAAAGGACGCCCGCTCGTATCTGATTCTACAAAATACTGGTACATTTCCGGACGAATCTCCTCAAGCAAAAAACGCATGTGTCCCAACACCGGAAAATTTCGCAAGATAGAGTGAGATTTTTGAGTTATGTCACGCAAACCAAGCAAAATTAGGGGCCCGAAAATTACCATCGACCAGAGTACTTCCGGAAGATAGAAGAATGAAACCACATTAATGGCGAGAATGACAAAAGTGGTTTGCAAAAATAATGTACGCATAGGGATAGCCTCTGAGGACAAGTGGATCAAAACTTAGCGAGCTGCAGCTGCATTTGCTCTAAGTATTACCAATCTTTTACAGGAAGCCGGCATAAAATGCAAGTGTTGCTCCACAGTAAAAACCCGTAGACTAACCGCCGACACGGGACATGACAAGAGCCGAACCGGTAAAAGTAGCATCTTGTTTGTAGGAAACCGATTTTTTGACAAGATTTTGCAGAGGTTCTGCCGGATCAGGATGATCCAATAAATGACGGATAGAGAGGGGTGTCGGATTACTCAAGCAACCGATGAGTTGACCGTTGGAAGTTAGACGTAAGCGGGAACAAGTGGAGCAAAAAGGTGCGCTGTTATTTGGAATAATTCCAAAATATCCGCCAGGAACCCAGTAACGAAGTGAAGTTGAGTCAGTATCTGCTGATACAGGCTGCACAGTAAAACGTGCTGAAATTCTCTCCAGTATTTCGTGCATTGTCACTAGTTTAAAATCATCTTTATGGTAGAGAGGTCCCATCGCCATCAGCTCGAGATAGCGTACTTCAACTCCCCGTCTCACACCATATTCAAGCATTTTAACAATTTCTTCTTCGTTTTCACCTTTGATTACTACCATGTTGACTTTGACGCGCAGTCCAATTTTCAAACATTCTTCAATTCCTTCCAGTGTTTTATGAAGTTTGCCGACTCGTCCCATTCGTTTAAAATTTCCTGGATCCAGAGAATCCAAACTCAGATTGACGTTTTTGAGTCCCGCCTCAACAAGGGCTTTTGCTTTTCTGGCGAGCAACTGACCATTTGTTGTCAAGCCGATACTGCTGATTCCCATTTCACGAATTCCTGAAATCACTGGAATCAAGTTCGGGTAGAGCAACGGTTCACCTCCGGTGAGACGCACTTTTTCAATTCCGGCATGTTCCTTTAACATCCGGACCAAACTCAACATTTCATCTGCACCCAATTCGTCAGGAGCACGCTTGTGATCACTCAGACTGGTGACACAGTAAGTGCAGGCCATGTTGCAGACCTCTGTGAGAGAAATACGGAGTTTATTGATGTTGCGACCGTGAAGGTCAATCATGAGGGTTTCTCCTTTCCAAAACCGGGAGGCTGACCAGTTTCCCAATCAACCCTATCGTTCGCCAAACCATGGTTGCTACGTTAGGTTTTGGCGAATCGGAGATTAAAATATTATCTTTTTTTTAAAACGACATTTGAGCTTATTTCAATTTAACCGGTAAGTCAAACAAATTATTAATTAAAATAATTTGTTAAAAAACAGCTATTTGCTTTTAACCGGCAGCTCTTTTAGAATACACTTAATCTTGCACAGATATTAAAGTCATAAAATGCCAAGTTTCTTTCAGTGTACAAAACTGAGGCAATTTTTCCAGTTAAATCAAAGTTCATCCAATGCAAAATAGAATGGCCAAAAAAAAATGGGGGCAAAACTTTCTTATCGACCAAAAAGTAGTTGAAACGATAGTTCAGGCCGCGGATGTGAAAAATGAAGAATCAATCCTGGAAATCGGCCCAGGACTGGGAACACTGACCCGAGCCTTGCTGGAACGGAATTCTCACGTCACCGCTGTAGAAATTGATCCGGAATTGTGTGTAAAATTAAGGCAGCGCTTCGTGAAGGAAGAAAGATTTACTCTGTGTGAAATGGATGTCATGGAACTTGCTCCGGAAGCTTTGGCCAATTTAATTCCTGCATCGGGAAAAGTGGTCGCAAATTTGCCATACAATATCGCTACTTCGCTGATACTGACGATACTGCCTGTCCGTAAAGCGTGGCAATCTTTGACTCTCATGGTTCAGTTTGAAGTTGCGGAGAGGATTTGCGCAACCCCTGAATCCGGAAAATCCTATAGTCCGTTGTCTTTGGTTGGAGAATTGGGATTTGAAAAAAAGATAATTAAAATAGTTCATCCGGAATCTTTTAGACCTGCACCGAAAGTTGATTCTGCTGTAATACGACTTATTCCTCGCAATTCCGGACTCACTCCTGAAAATGAAAAACGGTTTCTCAGGTGGAGTCAACTGTTGTTTCAGCAGCGAAGAAAAACCCTGATGAATGGAATCCGTCAGCATTATCCGGAATGGTATCAAAATTGCGGAGATTCTCTGCGCGAAAAGTTTGAGTTGCGTCGCCCTGAAACCCTGGATTTTAATGAATGGATGAAGCTGTTTAGTGATTACATGCAAAATGAAAAAAATGAAATTTGCCAAGAAATTAGAAACTTCGCAAAAAAAGAAGTTTGAATCCCGTTTTTCGGCATTTAAATTACAGGCTAAGTTTTGTCTTTTTTCCGTACTCTTCAGCTTTATCTTCGCAGGAATTTCTATGGGTGTTGAAACGATACATGCACTCGACTTTTCCGGGAACGGTCCCTTATTTCTTTCAAACAAACAAATCAAGGAGGATTTAGCACAGGCAGAACGCCTGTTACGCGAAAACTATGTTCGTTATCCGATACTTGAAAAAACTGGAGTGAACTGGAAAAAAGCATTCCAAAAAATGGCAGATCACTTTTTAACAAACAAAAATCCGACTCTGACACACCATTTTCAAAAGCAACTTATTAAGGGTTTAGAATTTACTGAAGATTCAAATATGCGGACAGATCTATTCTTGAAGAAACGACATTATGTTCAGAGGGTAGAACCAAAAGCAGCATTTTTTTCCGGAATTCGTCTGGCACAGCAACAAGAACGTTTCAGGGTTTTACCCAACTTGAAGCTTGCCAGCAAGATTGTCAATCACTGGTACATCGACTGCGCAACGGCACAAGAAGTTTTCTATCCAATTCTGCCGGAGAGACAGTCCGAAATGCTTTTCATGTTGGGACAACAGGCTAATCATCAGCTTGAACCGCTTAATTGTGAATTTGAAAATGATTCAGGTGAAAAACAAAATATCCGGCTTCCACTCCTTGTTACAGTGGCAGAACTGAACCGACCTGAAATGCCTGTATATAAATTCGTAGGAGGTCGGATCCCATACATCCGCTGGTATAGAGATGGAAAAACTGAAGAGAGAGCGGTTAAGCAATTTCAGAAACTTGCCAGAAAATTGCGAAAAATACCCAATCTAATAATTGACGTACGGGGGAACAAAAGTGGGAGTTTTGCTTTCATTGAAAAGTGGCTCAAGGAATTTACCAGCAACAATTGGAAAAACGTGATAGTGAAAGAACGGCAGACCATATCTATTTTAAAAGGACTCCTGAATCGAGTCCAGTGGAACCTGCATCATTCTTCAGCTCGTTTGCTGATCGGACAAGATCAATTGGAACGGAAACGTCAGCAGTTACTTGCACTCATTGATCATTTCAGGGAAAAAGGAATTGAAGAAAAATGGGTAGAAACAAAATTCATTTTCAATGGCAATAAAAACGCACCGAGGTGGAAAACCCGTCTGATAATACTGACGAACAGGCATTGTGGAAATGGTTGCCAATTTCTGGCAGCCCTGACGAAACAAATCCCTCAGGGCATTCTGATTGGAACTAATACCGGGCCTTTTCCGAGAAACACTTCAAGGCCAATTTTTCAGCTGCGGCATTCCCGTGTCATGCTTTCATTCAGCCATCGACTGCACCTGAATCACCAAGAAAAGCCTGTTTCACCTTCAGGATATCTTCCAGATTACTGGTTCTTTCCACCTATGAAAATCAGTGATATCCAGCGCTTTGTCAGCAAAACCAACTAGTTCAAATAAATTTTATAACATTTCATCAGCTTGAAATACTCAGCTCTTTCTGTCATTATCAAGCGGTATTTAGCCCGTTTTATTTTCCAGAGTTTTACCAATCACGCATAAAACAACAATTTTCTACTGATGATTCTTCTTTTGAAAAATTTGATTCGGATTTCAATTTTTGTTTTTTTGATCTTCCTCAATACATCTTTCCACGGAACTCTTGTAAGTTTATGCGCACCCGTCAAATTAGTGATTCCAATTCACGCATGGCGCAAGCTTTGGGGTAGAATTTCATACTGGATTGCCGGCGGGTTTATAATCACAAACAATTTTCTTTTGAAAACATTTTTCCAGATAGATTGGGACATTGAAGGTTTAGACAATTTAAGTCCGGATGGAACATATTTGGTAATCAGCAATCATCTTTCCTTGCTCGATATACCGGTAGCACAGGGTATGTTTTACAGACAAATCCCTTTTTTACGTTTCTTTATTAAACAGGAATTGGTGTGGGTGCCGTTTCTGGGACAAGCTCTCTGGGCACTTGAATATCCAACCATGAAACGTTATTCAAAAGAAACTTTGATTAAAAACCCGGAATTGCGCGGAAAAGATTTGGAAACAGCACAGCGTTCCTGCGAAAAATTACTGGGCCGTCCGGTAACAATTTTGAACTATCCTGAAGGAACCCGTTTCACTCACGCAAAAAAAGCCAAAACCAAATCGTCTTTTAACCATTTACTAAAACCGCGTGCAGGTGGAATTCACACAGTTTTGAGTAGTTTAGGCGATCAATTGACTGCCATTCTCAATGTCACCCTGGTTTATCCCGGCCACTCTTCTCCAAATTTGGCTGATCTGATGCAGGGAAGAGTTCCGCGAATTGTGGTGCGGATTGAAGCCCTGAAGCTCGGAAAGGGAGTGGTTCCATCTTTGGAGGAAATTCGCGGCAAAGGGGGATCATTGGCAGTCAGGAAGTGCCTGTTTGAGCTTTGGAAAGAAAAAGACAGCTTAATCAGCAAAATTCAGAACGAATCACAAATGAAGCTGAAAACAATTCAGCCCACCAGTGAACCATCCTCCACTGATTCCCTTGGAGTCAACAACACTACCCCTTTGTCTTCAGAATAGGCGCCAAGCACAAGTACTTCGGATTTGACTCCTGCAATGCGTTTGACGGGGAAATTTACCACTGCGCAAATTTGCAGTCCTGCTAAATCCTCAACTTGATAGTTACCGGTAATTTGCGCAGAACTTGTTTTAATACCGTATTGTCCAAAATCGATTCTCAACGTGTAAGCAGGATTCCGCGCCTTGGGATTGAGTGAAGCCTCCAATATAGTTCCGGTCAGAATATGTACACGTAAAAAATCTTCAAAATTAATTTCTTCCATTGTCTTCTCAGCGAGGTATATTATTTCAGCACATCCTGAAATTAATTGAACAAGTTAATTTCTCTTAACAACGCCTGCAGGGGATGCAGTGGACGAAAACCTTCAAAGCGCTTGATCTGGCTACGACAGGAGAAACCGGTTGTCAAAATGTTTTGGCGCAAAAAATGATCCTCCGGAATTTTCTTCTTCCAGCTTAAATTATAGATTCCACGGGATTCTTCGTAATGTTCTGTTTCATGTCCGTAAGTTCCTGCCATCCCACAGCATCCTACCGGAATCAGACGCAGGGACAAACCTAATAGTTTGAACACTTCCTTCCATTGCTCTTGTGAAAGTTGTGCATCTGTTTTTTCTGTACAATGACCCAATAATTGATAATCCTGCAAGTTGTCTTTTACTGAAACTGCATGTTTTAGTAAAATTTCAGTTCTAGTGATCAGGAATTCCTGCGGCAGCATGACCTCAAACGTCAACTGATTTTCTCCAAGAATTTTCAGATATTCATCGCGATATGTCAGCACTACACTCGGATCAAGTCCAACCATGGGAATTCCGCAACGGGCAACGTGTGCCAGCCATTTTGTGTTTTTTTCGGCAACTTTCTGAAATTGACTCAAAAAACCTTTTACATGCAGTGGTTTCCCGTTTGGATGGAACGGCGCGACATAAACCTTAAAACCCAATTTACACAGCAACTGGTAATATTCCAACACAACCTGTGATTCATAAAACGAAGTGAAGGCATCCTGCAGCATAATGACACTTCCCTCCAATTCTTCCCGAGTGAGGGCAATCATCATGTCAACATCAAATTCAGGTGCAGCAGAATTCAACAGACGCAACCGGACAGACTCCGGACTGTATTGCGGTAAATCCCTTAAACCTATCTGATTTTTCAATAACTTGCGGCTCAGCTTCCAACTAAATATTGCGTTTGCCGGACGCGGCATGTTTGAAAATAAACGACCAACTGTTTCTGTTGAGCCAACCAAATAATCTTTAAGAGGGCGTAAATATCTGGAATGATAATGGTTAAGAAATTTAGAACGGAAATCCGGAACATTAACATGTACCGGACACTGCGTCACACAGGCTTTGCAAACTAAACAACCAACCATTGACTCGTAAACTTCATGTGAGAAATCGTACTCACCTTGTTTTTTACGCAAGGTGTTTTTTATTTTTTGGAACACGGATAGAAATAAATTTAAACCGATAGATTTTTTTTGTGATTCTCCGTTAAAATCTGTAGCTACTTTATTCCTTTCAGAGTGTTCTGCAGACCGAGTCATGGAAAGCAGCCTGAGCCATTCCCGCATCAATCCCGCTCTACCTTGTGGAGAATGAATACGATCACGGGTTATTCTGGAAGAAGGACACATCACATTTGCAGGCAAGTAATCGAAACATGCTCCGTTACCGTTACAGTTAATTGCAGATTCGTATTCCTTAAGCAATACCGGAGCAATTTGACGGTCTTTGTGACCTCGCAGAGGTCCTTCCAAAGGCACGACCTTATCAGCATTCTTTGAAAGTGGAGTGACTATTTTTCCCGGATTTAGCCGATTGTCCGGATCAAACGCTTCTTTGATACGTCGCAAATCCTGATGCAATTCTTCACCAAAAAAATCTGCCGTGTATTCACTGCGAAATCCGCGTCCGTGTTCGCTCCACATCACACCGCCGTATTTCTTTACAAGCGTCACCACTTTGTCTGAAAGCTCCCGTATCCATGCTTCCTCGTCCGGATTTTTCAAATCCAACGCGGGACGTACATGCAAACACCCCACATCCACATGTCCAAACATCGCGTATTCCAATCCGTATGACTCAAGCAGTTTCCGGAACTCCCGAATGTAACCGGCCAGATTTTCCGGAGGAACAGCAGTGTCTTCCACAAAAGGCAATGGTTTGCGTTCGCCCTTTGTATTTCCTAAAAGTCCCACACCTTTTTTTCGTAAACTCCATAAATCCTTGATTTCCTGTGGATCAGAAGTCCTGTAATAACCGGTTGCTTCTCCGGACTTGTTTTTCTTTGCATCAATTATTTTGCAAAGTGCAGAAACCTGTTTTTCCAGATTTTTTCTATTGTTTCCGCAAAATTCAATCAGGCTGATCGTACGTGTCGGACGGAATTTTTTTCCGGACTTTCCGGATTCATCTGCAATGAAATCTTTGATTTTTAAATAAATTTCATCTTCTTTGGCCAGACTGAGAATTTTTTCGTCAATCGTCTCAATTGCTGCAGGATCGTTCTCTAACAGAATTTCTGCATCTCTAAGTGCGTCATCAAAATCTTCATATTTTACAACCAGCAACAGCTTGTGTTTAGGCAAAGCAGTCAACCGGAGTTTCGCCTCGCTGACAATAGCTAATGTTCCTTCTGAACCGGAAAGTAAATAATTTAAATTGAATTTTTTTTCTGCATTACTGTAAACTTTTGCCAAATTGTATCCGGTCATGAAGCGGTTCATTTTCGGAAAAACTTCTTCAATCAAATCTGCTTTTTCCAAAACAACTCGATCCACCACCTTAAACACCTCGCCTGTAATACCTGATTTTCTCTTGTATGAATTAAGTTTTTCCGTATCAAGCGGAACTGATTCCAAAACTTCTCCATTAGAAAGAATACAGGAAAGTTCTAAAACATGATCGCTGGTACGTCCATAAATACGGGAGCCTTTTCCACAAGCATCGGTATTGACCATACCGCCCAAAGTGGCTCTATTGCTCGGTGATAAATCTGGTGCAAAAAAAACATTTTTCTGAGCAAGATGTTCATTAAGCTGATCCAGTACTACTCCGGGTTCAACCCGAACCCAGCCTTCCTTTAAATTTGTCTCAAGAATACGATTCATGTAACGCGAACAATCCAGCACTATGCCTTCCGTAAGTGACTGTCCATTGGTTCCCGTACCACCACCACGCGGAGTGATTTTGATACTGTGACGAAATTGCTGCTGATCGGCTATTTTCAGGACGGCCTGAATTTCCTTGTAATTTTTAGGAAAAACAACTGCTTGTGGTAAAACCTGATAAATGCTGTTGTCAGTCGCAGTTACGAGGCGGCTTGCATAATCATGCTGAATGTCTCCTGAGAAATTGCTGTTTCGCAATTTTGCCAGGAAGCTTTGCACAATTTGAGGTGTATTTTCAGAATGACTGATACGGGGGATCATTTGAAACTTTTTTTAATCGATATTTCCGAAAATATTAGCGGTCAGCAGGTGAAAATATAGTTATCTCAAAATTATAACTGCAACAGGCAGGAGGACAGGAACGGTGAATACATCAATCATTATATTCCGGAGGGCGGTTTTGCATCATGGCCATTACCGACTCTTCCAGATCAGCAGACAGCAGCATCGCGGAATTCCAGGTCGCCACATAATTCAGTCCATCGGCAACCGAATTATCACGGGCGTGCAGCAGCATTTCCTTCACACCGCGTATGGCTAAAGGTGATTTGCAAGCAATTTGCTCAGCAATCTTGCGGACTGCGGAAAGCATGGTTTTTTTATCATTATAACAGCGGTTGACAAAACCTAATTCGCGGGCTTCTTCTCCGGTGAACTTTCGTCCAGTATAGGCCAGTTCCCGGACAATTCCCTGTGGAATCAGTTTGGGGAGACGTTGTAAGGTACCAACATCAGCGGTGAGTCCCAGATCAATTTCTTTAATTTGGAAAACAGCTTTTCTTGTTGAATAACGCAGATCACAAGCACTGATTAAATCGACTCCGCCACCGATACAACCTCCATGAATTGCCGCAAGCACCGGTTTTCGACACTGCTCTATTTGTGTGAAAGCTGCCTGCAGTTTTAATATTTTACGGCGTAAATATTCACGCTTGCGTCCTTCACAGTCAAAATTTTCAACTTCCTGAGCAACGGCTTGCAAGAATTTAAGATCAATTCCAGAAGTAAAATGACTGCCCGCACCACTCAAGATGCAAACACGAACCGCTTCATTTTCGTCTAATTCACGAAAACAATCACCAAGTGCAAACCATAATTCTTCATCAATCGCATTTGCTTTATCCGGACGGTTTAGCTCGATTTCCGCAACCGAAGAATCAATTTTAATTTTCAGTGACGTTGGCATCTTAAATCATTGAATATAAAGTTAGTGGTTGAAGTGGTGCTGTATTCATTTCAAGTTTTTCAAGACATTCTTTTGCTTGTTCCAATTCCTGCTTTGCTTCAGATTTAATCATTTCGTTCAAGTCATATTTTTTGAAAAGGATCCTGAGTTCTTTGGTCATTTCCCCGACAGTAAACTCATTTTGTAATTTTATCGACATTTCCATGCTCACACTCCCAGGCATGCGTTCGTGGAGTAAAAAGCAGAGTGGCGACCACAATTCCTTATCTTTCAATTTTTGTTGAAACCGTTTTTCATCATCAATTGCGTCCAAATCCGTTTTTAGTTGCACAGCCATTCCCAGATGTTCACCAAAGTCAAACAGTTTTGAAGCTGTTGCTTGAGATGCATTACCCCAGAAAGCGGCACTTTTTGCTCCTGCTCCAAACAATCCTGCAATTTTGTCACGTGTTACTCTACGCCAGTGTTTCGGAGTTGCAGTAAGTGTCGGTTCTGAAATTTCAAGTACTTGTCCTCGTGAAATATTTTGTGTAGCAAGTGAAACACATTCAAGTACATCCAGATTTCCTAAACGTGTCAAAATTTGAAAAGAGATGGAAAGCAGATAATCACCCAGCAAAACGCTCGCTTCTGAACCCCAAAGTTTTTGAACATGCTGCTGGTGACGTCTGGCGTTTTCAGGTTCCTTGATGTGCCTGTGCAATTCGGATGCAGTGTGCAAAAATTCTAACGTACTGCCAATGTCAATGATTGCGTCATCCGGATTTTTAAAGAGACTTGCGCTTTGCAGCAAAAGCAGTGATCGAGTTGAATTGTTATGTGGAGTTATCATGTGGTGTGCAATATCTGACATAAAAGGAAGGGACACACCCAAATTATTTTTCACTGCATTTTGAACACGTTCCAAATTATTTTCACGGTCCAAGATTTTCTTTTCGCAAGCAGCCTGTTTCATTTCTATCTGGTTCCTGAACTAAGCCTGAATGTTCTTAAAATATTCATTATTATTTTTTGCTTACTCTGGAAGATTCAAGCGCAAAAGTTCGACAATCAAAGACAAAACCGCCAAAACGAATCCAACGATGGGCCAAATTACATTCCAGCGGGAACGAAGAAACTGCAATTTCCGGAGAATCAAAAGCATCGCAAAAACACCCCAGGCACTTAAGGATGACCCCAATCGTAAGTTGGCTAAAAATGATTGATCATCTTTATTTATTAATATTCCCAGCATGATGCCGACACTTAACGCCAAAAAACCCCAAAGCGTACCTTGCCAGCTAAGACGGTCCAAAGTACCAAGCGCAGGAAAGCGATTCACCATAGACGTTACCAGTTTTGTTTTAAGGTGGTGTTCCTGATACAAAAAAATAATGCTGGCCACACAGGCAACTCCCAACATCAAATAACCTGCTAAAAGAATGATAATATGTGAACCAAGCAGTACCTGAAATAGCCAGGTTTGAGCTGGAACAATAACACCCCCCTCAACCTGTTTTTGTGAAATAAAGAGTGATAAGCCCAGCAGCAGAATTACAAATAGACGGACAATTGAAATATTAACCAAACTGGGTAGTCGTTCCGGAAAGGCCTGAACTCCAACCATGCTGGCCCATGCAGCGACGCTCAAAATATCACTCACAAAAGTTGTAGGCCAAACTGATTTTGTCCATAATAATCCAAGTAAGGTTACAGAATGAATGAACCAGGCAACACGCATTACTGTGACCTCCGACCATGCATTGGAGCCGGAAGGCTCATTATGAGGTGAAGCAAACAGTCCGGAAATCCAACTGACTATGTATAGCAACAAGGCTCCCCATGTTCCCACAATCAGCATATTGTTTTTACAGATTTAGAGTTTAATTTCACTTAAATGAAATTAGCGCGGATGCAAGTCCCACAGTATTTATACTTGCGCTAACTGATTGTTTTATCTATATAATTGAACAAAATTATTAGTGTGAAAGCAACTATGATTGTTTTGACTGTTCCATAGATATATTGGAAGGAGTGTATCTTTGTTAACTTCACCAGTCAATCTGAATGTGAAGATCAGGGACAGGAAAGACTGCCGGAATATTGTTTCCCGGAAAGCAGAGCCAATTTTTTACTAATCGGCAAAGTTATTAAGACGTCCAGTTTGGAATCATTATCGACATCGGAAATTGCTAATTCAGCAGGTGACGATCCATCTTTTGCCAAGCCGGCCGCAAATGAAACCGGTGTCTCATAACCGGTAGAGGAAGTGTTGTCACTGAGGGTCAAAGAAAAATCTCCTGTCAGGAGGGAGACTCCGGAAGTACTGACAATAAAACGGTGCCCCACCACAAAATCCATTTTACCGTCATTATTAAAATCTGCTGTTGCCATTGTTCCAGGACCTCTTCCGGAATTGATTGTGATTGGTGAATCGAATTCTCCAGTGCCCCTACCATAAAGCAATGACAGGGTATTATCTCCGAAATTACTCACAGCAAGGTCTTGTTTTGAGTCACAGTTCCAGTCTCCGGAAATCATGTCGATTGGTGAACTACCGACGGTATAAGTGGTGGTTTGAGCACTGAAAGAACCACTTCCACTATTGAGCCAGATTTGCACCAGAGTGCTGTCTCTCGACAATACCGCGAGATCAGTATCGTTGTCACCGTCCCAATCTCCACCGGCAAGCTGTATTGGATGTTCGCTCACAGACAAAGTTTGTGATACAGAAAATACTCCGCTGCTATTTTGTAAAATGGATACGCTGCTGTTATCACGGTTTACAACGGCTATATCGGTTTGATTGTCGCTGTTCCAGTCACCAGAAATAAGATTGAGCGGCACATCTCCGACTGTTACACTGCCGTTATCAGTAAAGGCCGCACTGCCGTCATTTCGTAATAATTTAATCTTGTCCTGATCTGTAAGTGTGACCACCAAATCGGTATTGTTATCACCGGTGAAATCTGCAGAAACCACGCTTTGCCGCCATTCAGCGGTTGTGGGAGTAATGGTACTGGATGAAAAGGGGAAACGGCTTGTGGAAGAAGAGTTATGTTGAAAAATAGTCAAGGTGCCGTCTTCGGTAGTGGTTAATCCATTTTGCTTACGTGGACTAATCACCACAATATCTGTTTTGTTGTCGCCATTGAAATCGCCAAAAGTGATACCTAGTGGATTTTCACCCGCGTCATATTCCAGAGGTGCTTCAAAGACAGTTCCGGAAACACTTGAAGGGCCGGCACTGGTATCTGCAGGAGATTCTGAAGAACTACATGCTGCGGAAAATATTGTTTCAATACTTACCAGAATAAATAATAAAATGTACCTGAAATTAAGAGCAGAAAATGGGTTAGTTATCATTCATTAAGCCTTTAAAAAAGAGACCAAACTTGTCATCATGATAATCCTGGATCAAACCAAAATATTTGTTCCAGGGAGGCACAGGGGAGCGTTCCCTGCTTTGATAATAAAGGACTGTATTCACCAGCGTCCAGCGCTCTTCAAAAAAAACTTTTAAGGGTGAAGTTTCTTGAAGTCCTTCAAAAACAATTACCGGAGACCGCGCGCCATGCGCATATTCTTCAAAATGAAGAATGATATTTTCTCCTTCACCTGCTAACAACTGTTCTTCGAGGTACGCAGTAGCCTGAAAGTCAATCTTGATCCAGTCTGCAAGATCCAGCAATTGATGATGGACATTTACATTCATTTTGTTTGTATCATCAAGTGCCAAGCGAATCTCCAAATCTTCCGCAAGCGCACGAATGGTTGTTAAATAATCCTCAGTGACTTCTTCATTAATTTCAAAATAAAACATTTCCTGATACTCAGGAAATAATTGCAGCAGCGTTTTTAAAGTATGTGGATAATTCAGATAATTGGTATCAACATTTTGTGTAAATGTCAGCGAGGGCATGTCTTCGTGATCACGTTCCATGTGTTGACTAAGGAGGCGTACTGTGAGAAAAGTTGCGATTAGTGAAGCAAATCGAACAAGTACTGAAGGTATGCATAATTCTCGTGAACGCACTACAATTTCACCAAAACTGTTCCCATCTCTGTCAATTGCCAACAACTCAAAACCACGCGTAGATTTCTGCAAAGGTTTTGGAGCAAGTTCGTCTATGGCTTCCGCTTTTACTGAAATCCATTTCAGATAATTCCGGGCACGATCAGTCAGTTCCTCCCATTCATGTTCGGTAAGCACTTCCAAAACTTTCTCAATAACATCCGGAAAACATGGAGTCGGCAAACATCCAGGCGCTGCAACGACAGTCTGACCCGTCAGAATTGACTCATTCGTCAAACTGGCAAGATAGCTCTGCAATTCTTCAAGGTTTTGCATCAGTTTATTTTTTCAGGTGAACTTGGGTCAGACGATAAAACATGTATCTCACTTGTACCTTAGCACCAAATCTTTATTGTACTCTGTCTGCCCGTGATGGTCCTGCTAATAAAAGTGTAAATTTTTTATAACGACGCTGATTGAGAAACTCTTTTCAACTACCAGTATAAATTACTTAACTCCCTGAGCCCAATGCCAAATTGGCAAATTTGGTGTATTGTCCAATAAAAGCAAGACGTTTCATCCCGATTTCGCCGTTTCGATGTTTTGCAATATTAATTTCAGCAATTCCTTTGTCTTCAGTATCCGGATTGTAAACCTCATCACGATAAATAAAGACAATCAAGTCTGCGTCCTGTTCCAATGCACCTGATTCTCGCAAATCTGACATCATGGGACGTTTTTCTGTACGCCTTTCCAAAGCACGGTTCAGCTGAGACAGAACAACCATCGGCAGGGAAAATTCTTTGGCAATTCCCTTCAATGATCGTGAAATTTCTGATATTTCCTGTTCCCGTGAAGGATTCCTCAAGTTACTCTGCATCAATTGGACATAATCAACAATAACAAGTCCAAGGTCAGGATATTCTTTTACTGCCTGACGTATCACCTGTCTAATATAATTAGGATTAATAGAAGAACGGTCATCGACTAATAACGGTGCTTCCATCATACGGGTAGTGCCTTCCATCAGTTTATCCCAGTCCTCCTGTTCAAGGTTACCAACCAGCAATTTTCTGTTATTTACTTTTGCTTCACTGCAAATCAAGCGCATGGCAATGTGTTCTTTAGGCATTTCCAAACTAAAGATAAGTGAAGGAATTTGAGCATGTCCTGCAGCATAAAGTGCCATATTAATGGCAAGTGCTGTTTTTCCCATCGAGGGGCGACCCGCAAGAATTATTAAATCACCCTTTTGTAAACCTCGCGTCAAGTCATCCAGTTCAGTAAAACCGGTTGGTACTCCGGTTACATTTTCTGGAGATTCGGAAATTTTCTCCAACTGTTCAAAGTTGGAAGCAAGTATTTCTTTAAGATGGGTATAACTTCTCAGGCGGGTACGAGCATCGATAGACTGTAAACGTTCAGTTGCATCTGCAATGAAGTCCGAAATATTGTCTGCAGAACCCTCTTGTCCACGTTTTGCGACTTCATGCGCAGTAAGAATAATGTCCCGCAGCTGTCCTTTTTCTCGTACAATTCTCGCATAAAACTCCGCATTTTCTGCTACAGGAGTTTTCTGAGACAGCTCATTCAAATAATCTACACCACCTGTTTGTTCCAGTTGCTGTCTGGATTCCAATCGACTTAGGAGGGTTAATTCATCAATTGGAATCGGCGGTTCTTGCGCAGCCATTTCCTGCATGGCAGCAAAAATGAGTTGATTGGCAGGGGAAAAAAAATCTTCTGAATTAAGGATATCCAGGATTTGTAGAAGAACTGAGTTCTGAATAATAATTGCGCCCAGCACTGCCTGTTCAGCCAGCTTGTCGTGAGGCAGCAATTCTCCTAGATCAACTGCTTGCGTACGCGTTTTTGTTGAACGTCCGGAAACAATGGATTTTTCAATTTTTTTTTCGAGAGACTGCATTGAAACTCCTGATGTGCAGAAGGGTATCAAGGATTAGGAGACAGGAAGCGGGGTTGAGGCGTCATCCTCATAAATATAAGGCAATAAACCGTAAGATTTCCCGGAGCCTTTGGCCTTACATACTAATTATCAACCCTACTCGTTTTCTTCGAGTTCTGTATTTTCTTCGAGTTCTTCGAGTTTCTCGATCTCTTCAGCGTCTATTACTATTGCATCAGCATTTTCTGCCTTAGTTTTTTCAACAGCTGATTTTTCAACAGTCTCTCCAACCACCTTGATTTGCAATGTTACAGAAATCTCAGTATGAACACGTACAGTAAATTCATGTGTGCCAACGCTACGAATAGGAGTATTAAGGATAATAGCACGGCGTTCAAGCTCAAAATCATTTTCTTTCAACAATTCATTCAGATCCCGGATTGTGACCGAACCAAACAATCTGCCTTCCGGACCTGCTTTACGGACGATTTCCAGATTAAGAGCATTGAGTTTTTCTGCCTGTTCATTTGCGAGTGCGATTTTTCCTGCGCGCAGCTTTTCAAGATATTGTAGACGGTGACGCAATTCTTTAGAGGCTTTTCCTGTTGCCAAAAGTGCCATCCCCTGCGGAATCAGGTAATTTCGTCCGTAGCCGGGTTTCACCTCAATTGTGTCACCCAAAGACCCTAAATTAGGGACATCTTCAGTTAGTATCAACTTCACGATAATTCCTTATGTTTTATGTAGTTGTTTTATGGATTTAATTTAAAGAACAGTAGTTTGTGCTGGATTTGTATTTCTACGACTTGAAAATCTTCGATCGACACTTACTTGTTGGGGCACATAGCCTTTCATAGGAGAGAGCAGTGCCAGGTTACGCGCACGTCGAACGGCAGTTTTCAATTTCCTTTGATTCGCAGCACAGACTCCGGAAATGCGACTTGGAATAATCTTCCCGCCCTGAGTCACGTAGTTTTTGAGTAACTCAACATCCTTATAATCAATACGATCAATACCGGCTTCTTTGAACGGGCAGACTTTGCGCTTGCTGCGCAGCAAAATACTTGTTGGAATACGTTTACGACGTAAATGAGATCTTTTTCGTTTTTTTAACATTTTTATTTTTTCTAAGAGTTTGGTGTAGTACCGAATAATTTACAAAAGCCACAGTGCCTCAGGCATCGACTGTTTCAGTCTTAACTTCCTCAGCATCGCCAGCAAGTTCTTCTTTGTTAACTTCGGATTCAGTCTCCGTTTTTTCGGACTCAGTTTCAGCATCAGCTACTATTTCAGCTTCTTGTTTAATTTCTGCTGAAATTTCCTGGTCTTCCTCTTTTTCCGTAGTTTCTTCTTTAGGAGGTATCAAGTTATGTAAAAAAGCTGCCTCTTCATCAAGGTCATCGGTTTTAACAATTTGATTACGTAAAATATCATCAGAATAACCAAATTGCCTTTGCAATTCATCAACAGTTTTTCCACTGCCTGTGAAGTACCAGGCGTGATACACACCAAAATCATTTCCTTCAATTTCGTATGCCAAGCGGCGGCGGCCCCAAACATATTCATGAATGAGTTCCCCGCCTGATTCGGTGAGACTTTTTTTAAATTTCTTCAACACAACTGTAAGATCCTCTTCATTGAGAGTCGGAGTTGTGATGAACACTAGTTCATATCCTGTCATTTTTCTTCCTTTCGGATTATTGAAATGTCAATAAGTCCACCTAAGTGAACAAGGAAACAGCAAAGGTACATTCCTTTGCATCAAAGCATTTTGTTCTAACACAAATGCTAAACATTAAAACGAAAGTGCATTATGTCACCATCCTGCACAACGTAATCCCGGCCTTCAAGGCGCCATCGTCCGGCTTCCTTTACAGATGACTCAGACCCAAACCGGTCAATGTCATCAAAATGAAAGACTTCGGCACGGATAAAGCCTTTCTCAAAATCAGTATGTATTTTTCCTGCAGCCTCCGGAGCAGTAGAGCCTTTACGTATCTCCCAGGCGCGCACTTCCTGCTTTCCTGCAGTGAAATAAGTAATCTGTTCCAGCATCCTGTAACCGGAATGCGTAAGCCTATCCAGTCCGGGACTGTCTATACCAAGTTCTGCCATAAACAAATCGGATTCGTCATCTTCCATTTCCGCGAGTTCAGCTTCAATTTGAGCACAAATAGGAATGACTTCCACATTTTCTTCAGCAGCTAATTCAAGTAACTGCTGTAGATGGACTTCGGGATTCCTGAGTCCTGCTTCAGAAATATTGGCAATATAGAGATAAGGTTTCATTGTCAGTAAATTTAATTCACTTACCAGAACCTTGTCATCTTCGCTTAATTCCATCCTGCAGGCAAACTTGCCTTCACCCAAATAATCACGCAATCGTTCAAAAACAGTCATTTGTGCTGCTAAAGCACGGTCGCCTTTTATCTGGCGCAAAAGCCGATCTATTTTGCGTTCCGTCTGTTCCAAATCAGACAAAATCAATTCTGTTTGAATAACCTCTACATCACCGACTGGATCTATCTTTCCATCAACATGCACGACGTTTGGATCTTCAAAACATCGCACTACATGTACCACAGCATGTACTTGCCGAATATGGCTCAGAAACTTATTTCCCAAACCTTCACCCTGACTGGCACCTTTGACAAGTCCCGCAATATCAACAACCTGCAAAGTCGCAGGTACAATACGGTCCGGACTTACCAATTCGGTCAAACGGTTCATTCGTGGGTCACGAAGCTGAACAATACCTATATTTGGGTCAATAGTACAAAACGGATAGTTGGCGGCATCTGCTTGTACTTTGGTCAAAGCACTGAAAAGTGTGGACTTCCCTATATTTGGTAAACCGACAATTCCTACTTCTAAGGCCATTCTCTTCCGGAAACTTTAAAGTTCTGATTAGTTTTTTATAAGCGCTCAAGCCAGTTCCGGAGCAGAAAAAGAAGTGTTCTCAAATTTAGTAGTTTCCAAAAAGCTCATCAACTCAGTAAGCACAAGATAAATTACACTTAAAGCAAATTTTTCTTCTGCTTTAGACCAACGTCCCAAAACATGTCCGACCACATTTCGTTTTCCTGCAGGTCTTCCAATGCCTATCCTGACTCGGCGGAATTGATTATTTGCCAAAGAGTCTATGATCGAACGCAAACCGTTGTGACCACCATGTCCACCGCCGTAGCGAAAACGTGCTTTTCCCGGTGGCAAGTCAAGATCATCAGAAATAATGACAATGTTCTCAATGGGAATTTTATAAAAATTCGCACATTCCGCAACAGCCAGTCCGCTTCTGTTCATGAAAGTTTGTGGCTTGATAAAAATACAAGCCTCACCTTTTACTGACGTCTGCAAAAACTGACTCTTAAACTTTTGCTGAAATCCGGAGATACCCAGTTGTTTCAAGAGCAAATCTACTACCTGAAACCCAACATTGTGAGGTGTTCCTTCATACTCCTTGCCCGGATTTCCCAAGCCGGCCACCAGTTTCATGCCCGCCCTTTCCTGCCTCAGAACTTGCTTAAATTCACTCTTCAGCTGTTTCTTCTTCTGCAGAATCTTCTACAGTGTCCTCTCCTTCTCTCTCTACCTGTTCTTCTTCTGGAACAATTTCCTCTTCTTTTACACGACCAACAATTGTGATAACCGCATAATTTTCCTCAGTACTATGGGAAACTTTTTCGGGCAGCTGGATATCCAAAATTCTTACTGAATCACCCACTTCCAACTCAGAAGCGTCTACTTCGATAAAAGCGGGAATATCTGCAGGAAGGCAAGAAACAGGAATATCCCAGACGACCATCTGCAAAACACCTCCGCTTTTAACTCCAGGTGACTCACCTACAACCTCTAATGGTACCCTGACAATTTGCTCCTTAGATGCAGGCAGTTCCCAAAAATCTAGATGAGTGAGAACATGTTTATAAGGGTGCTTCTGCACTTCCCTGAGTATAACTTGTGCTGTCCAGCTTTCTCCGCTGGAAGAGTCCGTGACATTAATTGGTACAAGTTCGTGCATACCAGACATTTTTTCTAGCAGATGACGGGTTGATTCTTCTGCCATCTCGAGCAAAATATTTCCTCGAGGGCCGTAAAGTACGGCGGGTATATTTCCTGATTGCCGTAATATTTGATTGGCCGATTTTCCTACATTGCTACGAATACTCGCTACTAATTGATTTTGTGACATGTCGTTTTATTCCATCTAGTGGATGGGTTACTTGAAAAAAGTTAAACAATAAGTTTATCCTGATTCTGCTACTCAGTCAATGAATTTTTTTTATAAATGCAGATTAAAATTTGCTTCCACATAAATCATTGAGACTGATTTTTTCAATGAAAGATAGAGTAGTCTTTCTTCCTAAGGACAAATGACGTTAACATCATCACAGCGTGAAATTTTTATTTCAATTACTGCTTCAGTTTCAGCTGCTGTCTCTTCAGCATCTTCAAACGTGTCTTGAACATCATCGATAACGTCCTCCACTTCATCATCCGTAACTACTGTATCATCCGCAACAGAAGTTAATAGGAACTCATCAAGATTTGTTTAAAAGTTCTATCCCGCTCATGCCATAGAAAACTTCATTCTTAAGTGAAAAATAATCAAAAACCGCTCACTTCAATAAACATTTATTCTTGAGTTTTGCACGGCAAGGATCTACCTTGACTGTAATTCCTAACGCAATTTTATCAACATTAACAACTAAGAACAACTCAAAACTAATCTGTAAAAACAGTTGAGAATGAGCATATTTCAAAAAATATTTTCTTATCTTGGGATTGGTCTTATTATCTTTTTACTGGCCAGGATTGGGATATTTGCGGTTCACTATCAAAATTTCAGTTCATTGACATTTGAAGAAGTCCTGCTGGGGTTTTTCTACGGACTTCGTTTTGATCTGGCATCTTTACAGGTTTTTGTAGGAATTCCGCTGCTTTTAATGGCTCTTCCTTTTCGCTGGTGCAATTCACTGTGGTGGCATGGTTTATTATCCCTGCTGGTCTTTTTATTATTGGTGGCTGAAGGCTCAGTGCTGATTGGAGATGTTGTTTATTTCGGTTACGTGAAACGACATCTTACAAACGAATTATTGTTTATAGGAAAAGACATAAAATATTTAATAAGTGAAATTGCTGCAAACCCGGGCTATTTTATGATCTGGCTGGCACTGGTCTGTCTGGCATTGTTTTACTGGCTCAAGCTGACAAAAATAAAAGTAAAGACTGTGCGTATGCACTGGCTTAAATTTATCCTTTTTTTAGTGTTTGTGGTTATTACAGGACGTGGTGGAATCGGCATGAAACCACTGGCCATTGTTCATGCATATTCTTCCGGCAGCAGCAGTTTCGGAAACCTGGTTTTGAATGGAGTTTTTTCTGCTTCTCATTCCAGTTTGTCTGCTGCGGTGGAGCGTAAGTCAATTTCGGAATTACAAATCATAGAAACTTTGAATTTTCCACATGATTTCTGGCAGAAACAATTTCCTCTTGCGCAAAAGAATGAGTCCATTCCTGGCAAATCATACAACCTCGTTATACTTTTTGTTGAGAGTTTGACTCCGCGTTATATTGACAGTTTTGGAGGAAATGATTATAAAATCACGCCTAATTTGGACAGATTAAGTGCAAAAGGTTGGAAATTCAATCGGTTTTTTTCACACGGTCAGCGCAGCATTGAAGGAGCGCAGTCTGTCCTGACTGGAATGCCTTCTATTTTGGGACTTCCTACAATAGCAAATCTTTCCTCAAATTATTCAAAAATTGCCGTACTGGCGGAACAGAATGGTACTTCGACGATTTTTGTCAACAGCACTCTGCGTGAGTCATTCCTGGCACAGGCTATTGCCGCTTCAACAGGTTTTAGTGAATATTATGGCAAAGAAGATATGCCGCTGCTGCTGGATTATCTTCCGGAAGAGAAGGATCGAAATCTAGGATGGGACTATGAAACACTGATGTTCAGTTTGGAGAAAATCAATAATCGTAAAACCTCCTTCCTGGCTTTCATCAATCTCAGCACAGATCACACCCCATTTCCAAAACTGAATGCTCCTTTCAATCGTCATCCGCATCATGCAACTGGAGAAGGCGGTTATCTAAACTCACTGCATTATACTGACTGGGCCATCGGTGAGTTTTTTAACAAAGCAAAAAATGAACACTGGTTCGAAAACACAATTTTTGTCATCACTGCAGATCATGTGCTGGCTCATTTTCAAAACGGAGGTTTGCTGGAAAGGTTCCGGATTCCGTTGATCTTTTATGCACCGAAATTGCTCAAACCAAGGATAATTGAGACCGTTTCTTCTCAACTGGATTTAATGCCGACCTTCATAGAGTTCATGGGACTGGATGCTGAATACACGGCTTTTGGCACAAGTTTACTGCGAAAACAAGAATCATTCGCACTTGTGCGCGAGGGATCATTAGTTGGTATTATCACCGATCGGGCTTATCTTAAACACTCTTTGAGTCGTAGAATGGAGTCTGGGAAATTGGTCGATAATGTACCTGATTCATACTTTGATAAATTAGAAGCCCGTTTACTGGCGTGGGATCGAGTTGCTTACGATTTGACCCGCAAAAACAGATGGGCTCCATAAAGTTGAATCAGAGTAAATAATCCGTTTTGTGCATCAATGCAGTTTCATCCTGTTTGTTGTAAAGTATTAAATGTGGAGTGGAAAAATCAACTGGACAAACCTTGAGTGTCATCAAAATCTCGATATTAAATTTGCGATGAAATTTTTGTGGATTGTGCTTACTTTGTCGGGACTCTGGATGATAGGAGCATGCGCAACAACCAAAACAGCTTCTTTTTACGTTAAAGCCAGAAATCCTGAAGAACTCAAGGTTCATGCTTTTGAGCGTTGCGGAACAAACTACAAGGTACTTGCTTATGAGGACGATACGGTGCGTATCGAATGTCTGGGGAAAAAAGACTAAGAGGGAGCCTGATTAATTTCACGCAAAATATCCATCACCGTAAAATAGCCTATCGGCAAGATCCACAAAATATTCAAAACCGCAAAAATTGTTGCCATTGTATTTCCATCCATTGCTGACCAACCTTTTGAAAATCTCTGCAACTTTCAAAACTTAAATACAGATTATTCAATTCTGTTTATGCTGTCAATTTCTATACTCTCCCACACGATGCAGTAGATGTCCGTAAACTTAGTGGATTCAAGTCAAGACTGCAAATTAAATCTTGTTTTATTCGTTGGAATAGATTCTTGGAAGGCGTTCATTCAGGTTGGTCAAAATTTCATACGGAATCGTTTCTGCCCATACGGACAGCTCTTCAACTGTGATGCATCGGTCTTTCTGTAGTCCAATCAAAACAACTTCTTCACCTGCATCATTGGGCTCATTTTCGCAGTTTATCATAAACTGATCCATGCAGACACGACCTGCAATGGTCCTGCGTTTTCCGCGTATCAGCACCTCACCGCGATTTGAAAGCTGCCTCCGATAACCGTCTCCATAACCAAGCGGTACCGTTGAGATTTCAGCGGAACTTTTCGAAGTCCAAGTTGAGCCGTAACTGACAGAAAATCCGGAAGGAACCGATTTGTGAAAAGAAACCTGGGATTTCAACTGGAGAGCAGGGCGCACCTCCATGACATGCGGACTGGTTGCTTCCGGATATACTCCATACAGCAAAATTCCCGGTCTTATCATATCAAGATGAGATTCCGGAAAGTAAAGCACACCTCCGGAATTGGCAAGATGACGTAACGGCATTTCTGCACCAAGACGTTCAAAAACTGAAACTGCTCTCAAAAACCGCTCCACCTGTTTCAGGGTTAAGGGATTTTCCGGATCATCCGCACAGGCCAAATGGGAACAAACACCTTTTACCATGATATGTTTTGCGCGAACTGCTTCTTCAATAAAACTTGCGGAATCCTCTGCACCGATTCCGATCCTGCCCATTCCGGTATCCAGTTTGAGATGTACCGTTGCCTGCTGTTTGCATGATTTGCAAATTTTTTCCGCAAGTCTCAACACTTCCGGTGAAGAGACGAAGAACTCTAAATTCCATTCCAGGTATTCCGGAATCTGCTGTACCGATACTCCACCAAAAACAACAACCGGCAAGGTTATTCCGGACTCACGCAAACGAATTCCTTCTTCCAGCAAAGCCACTCCAAGACAATTCACGCCAAGTTTTTCATAGAACTGCGCAACCTTCAACAATCCATGCCCGTAAGCATTCGCCTTGACGACTGCCATCACCGGTCTATCGTCAGTATGTTTGCGGATTAATTCGAGATTATGTCTCAAATTATTTAAATTAACTTCAATGAAGGAAGGCCTCATAATGGAAGGAGTATTGAGGTTCAAGATTGGAGGGTCAGCTTTTGGTTTAAGCTATTCGCTTTTCTGTGAGCTGTAAAAGACAAAAAGGGCGCTGCAAAAAAACTCAAAATTTTCCAATTCTGAATCATTACTGATCTTTTCGAGAGTGCTGATTAAATCATCCATAACACGGATTTGAAGAAAGGCCTTAAAAAATCGGATTCGAATTCGGTTTTCCACAAATAATGGAACGAGCTCGTTTATGATTACTGGGAGTGCCCCCTTCTCATCAGCAAGCCTTTTCAATAAATGACTGAAAAAACTTTGAATATATGCCTGTAGTTTTCGTTTGTCTTCTTTCAGTTTTTCTCTGGGCAGATATTCGGAAGAGACATTTTTTAATTTGCTGCCTCTCACATTTGCTGCCGTATTTTGCTTTTCTACAGAACTTTGCTGAGCAGAGGAAAGTTTCCGTTTACGATGTGCAGAAATGTTAAGCGGATACTCCAGTGTGTATGTCGATTTTTTTTCAAATTGTTGAAAAAGGTTTTGTGTTTTGATGGGATCCAATTGAATCCGCTCAGTGTCCGCCGCGAGAATGCCCACCATAAATGGATTTTTGAGGTTACTGTAAACATCATAAGTTTCTGAGCCAAAATCATATGGCAGAGACTTTGTACCCTTGGTGTTTTTAGGAACCTGCTTTAAGATTAAAGGCAAAAGCGCTACTGTCTGTGCGGAATCATCAGGATTATCATTTTTATGTTTCACGGAAAACTGATCTTCTATTTCCTCTAACTCATTCTTCATTTTTTTACGGAAATTAAAACTTTTGAGTCATTCAGGCAAGATATTTGCTCTTGCTATTTTTGTTTCCAAAGAGCAGTATTGACTTTGTCGAGCATTAACAAGCACCAACTATACCAACTGACTTAAATATGTTTCAGACTATCAACCGATTAAAGGCATTCGGCAGTTTTACAAACAAAAAATTTTTCAGTAGATGTTTGTGGTATGCAGGAACATGCATTTTTATTTTTGCCTTGTTATTACCTGCAAGCTCAGTTTTTGCGCATAAAAGTTCATCATTGGAACCATTCATTAATTTCTACAAAAATGGTGAATGCAAGGTTCTCATACGCCATTTGAAACCTTTGGCAAAACCAAAGTCGTGGACAAACAACGGCTTGTGGAGTCGTTCACGAATATTGAACGCCAAATGTCAATTGCAGCTCGGAAATTATAAAGAAGCCCTAAAGAGTCTCAAGCAAACACCGGAATCAGAGATGAGTGACGCATGGATTTTTCAAAAAATTCGTGTTTTGCTTCAGTCTGGTCACCATCGAAAAGCAATCGTCAGCATCCGGAAATTACTTAAACATCCGGAAATGATTTTTTACCTCAGTTCACTCCGTGACAATATTAACAGTGAATTCACAACAGATAAAGAGGCTCGCATAATTTTTCATCTGCTGCATGACACCCGAAAAAAACACAAATGGTTCCTCACGGATTACAAATTACACGCACTTTATCTCCGTGGAGCAAAACTCAAAGGGATAAAACTTGATCATAAATATCGAGTATTGGGCTGGCAGTTTCCGGAGGATGAAAAAACCGCCATTCTGTCACACAAAAACCTGACTGCTGTTGATCTCAAAAAAATGTCAGCAGCAGGGATTTCTAATCGTGTCCGGAGTTTAACACGACTCGGTCTTGATAATTATTTGATTAAGCACCTTCCGCAACTTAGAAAGGGACGCAGCGGGAAGCTCTTGAAAAAACTTGGAGAAGCATACCTCAAAGCTCTGTTTTCGGAAAAATATTATGCTCGAATTATAAAATTTCATCAACAGGGCACGTTGTCAAAAAAATGGGCTGTCAAACAAGAATCCCAGCTTTACTGGACAGCTCGTTCCTACATTAAACGCAAAAATATTCCTGCTGGACGAAGTACTATCTATAAGCTTGAAAAACATAATCCTAAAGCAAAGCAGCTTCCGGTTTTGTTTGATACATTTGCCACACGTTACGTACTGGATTCAGAAATCAGGAAAGCGCAGTTTTGGTGGAATCGTCTGCTCAGTCATTTCCCCAAACATCCTCTTGCAACAAAATCGTCGTGGGAACTGGCCTGGTCATATCAACAAAAAAAGAAAACCGGCAAAGCCCTGGAATACTTAAAACGGGGACTTAAAACAAGAATATATAATTCTGAAATGAAAGCTAAGCTGCTGTTCTGGCAAGGTAAATTGCAGCAAGTAGCCGGTCGCCATGATCTTGCAGAAAAAAGTTTTAAACAGCTGATTCTTCGTCAGCCCAATACGTATTATGGAATGCGGCTGATCTCCTCAGAAGATATTCCGGAAAGTATTTTGTCAGTGATCAAAACACGTAAAGCAAAACTTTACACAAAGCCGACAGAACTGCTAAGTAAAAAAACCAAACAATTGCTGAAGAGGACCGAGTTTCTTTTTGATATCGCGGAACCTGAACAAGCTCTCAAAGAATTGTTTGCCGGATTAGGGCATTATAAAGACAGCACGCGTAATTGGCATGTGAGCCATTTGCTTCATCGCAGGGGCGAGTACTATTCTGTGCTCAGGGTAATTGCCAATTATTATCTACCGCATCTTGCCACTCTGGAAGTAGGTGAATATCCGCTCTGGGAACTGGCTTACCCGCGTCCATACTGGTCACAGTTGAAGAGCTATTCAAGCCAGGCCGGAATTGATCCATATTTTGCCCTGGCAATTATGCGCGAGGAAAGTCACTTTGATCCGCAGGCATTGTCTTCAAGCAAAGCCATTGGTTTGATGCAACTGATGCCTGCAACAGCAAAAGCTGTTGCCAGGAAAAAGAAAATTAAACTCAAAGAAGACGCACAAATTTTTAATCCGGAACTGAATACGCGTCTGGGTACACTCTATCTCGGCAGCCTTGCAGACCGCTTCAAATCAGAACTGATTTACACTGCAGGAAGTTATAACGCAGGACCTCAAAACATGCTTAAATGGATCAACCGCTGGAGAGGAAAATCGCTGGATGCCTTTGTCGAACAAATTCCATTCACAGAAACCAGAAATTACGTCAAACGAGTTTACAGGAGCTACAAGCTTTACAAGCATATCTACAGCTCATAAATTACTGAGACAGACTCAGACCTTCAATCTCCCCTACAGTGCTTTAGACATTTCATTTACCACACAAGACTCAAGTAATAGTCTGCTGTTCCGGATCAAGTGAAGCATCTACCACTTATTGCAAAAACTATAATCCGGAATTGTTCAAACTTACTACGATTTGCCGCACCTTTTGGCAAAATTCTTTACGTTTTATAGCTGCTTTAAATACTCCTTTTTCTAAACTATTTATTT
>JYMV01030383.1_pt1 | contig 41222 bp, 34 predicted proteins | sample 338911 | NCBI WGS metagenome assembly JYMV01 (sample SAMN03354496, study PRJNA234377) | hydrothermal vent metagenome | biome: Deep sea; feature: Hydrothermal plumes at the Eastern Lau Spreading Center, Western Pacific Ocean; material: Seawater | place: Tonga | collected 2009 | depth 2000 m m | reverse complement strand
TCAAAGTACTCGTCACACAAAATCCAACCTATATCCGGTGCCCGCGTTTTTTGATGCTTTGAGACATGGTTACAATATTAATGTTGCAACATTTACGCTTGACGCGGCGGGTGGGCGCGTATTTGCGTCTTTTACAAAAGGCGGTGGTATGGAGCTCGATGAAATGACGGGATCTCCAAATCTCACAATCGTTCCGGACCCCGCAACCTTTCGCATCTTGCCTTGGGCACCGGATATAGGTTGGATTTTGTGTGACGAGTACTTTGATGATGGGTGCCAATTTCACTTCTCATCCCGACAATTGCTTCGGCGTCAACTGGAACGTCTTGAAGAGGAAGGGAAATCGTTAATTGTGGGACTTGAAGTCGAGTGGTACCTCGCCCGTCTGGAGGACGGTATTATCGGAAACGAAAATATTGGAGAGCCTGGCACCCGTGGACAGGCGTTAAAGACTTTACCTCTAGAACCTGGTTATTCATATCATTCGGAAACCAATCTCGATGTTATGCAGCCGATTTTAAGCAAACTGGCTGAAACTTACGAAAAGCTGGAGTTGCCGCTACGTTCAATGGAAAATGAGTGGGGACCAGGTCAGGTCGAATGCACTTTCTCTCCAAGTGAGGCCATGCGTGCCGCAGACGACTATTTCTTGTTCCGAACGGCGACCCGACAGGTGTGCCGGAGGCTAGGCCATTTTGCAACTTTTATGTGTCGCCCAGCTCTCAAAGGCTACTACTCAAGTGGCTGGCACCTACATCAGTCGATTATTGAAAAGGTGAGCGGTCAGAACTTGTTTATGCCAGATCAAAGTGATCTGCACCTCTCTTCTTTTGGCAATTCGTTTTTGGCTGGTCTTCTTAACAATGCAATACCATCGGCCATTTTTTCTGTGCCAACTATCAATGGGTACCGGCGTTTCCAACCTAATTCCCTGGCACCTAACCGGGCAACTTGGGGGTTTGATCACCGGGGTGCAATGATTAGGGTTCTCGGTGGTGTCGGTGATCCAAGCACAAGAATTGAAAATCGGATTGGAGAACCGGCGGCAAATCCTTACCTTTATATAGCTTCCCAGATTGTGGCTGGATTGGAAGGTGTGGAGAGTAACCTCACACCATGGCAATCTGACGACGAACCTTATACGGCAGAGCGGCCCCTACTGCCTGGTAGTTTGGGACAGGCGCTCTCTGCACTCCAAAACGACACCCTATATTCCAGACAATTCGGAGAATTATTTTGCGATTATTTTATTAAGCTCAAACAGGCAGAGATTGAACGCTTTGGGGAGAAACACGGAGAGTTTGATGCTACTGAAACGGGCGTCGTGACTGAATGGGAACAGAATGAATATTTTGATTTTTTCTAAGGGCAAACTTTAGGATGTCATCCCGAACGATAATTAGCGGCCTGAGAACACTTCGCCAGCCGTAGAGGCTGCGGATCCCATTTTCGACTATGAAATGATGATACAGGAGGATAAGGTTCATCAGCGCCTTTATACAGAGCCAGGTATTTTCAGAGAGGAATTGACGCGGATTTTTGGAGCTGTCTGGGTATATCTTGCTCATGAAAGTCAGGTTCCAGAAAAAGACAACTTCGTTACCTCGCGCATGGGTCTCAGGCCGCTAATTATCGTTCGGGATTCTCAAGGGGATATCCGGGCACTCTACAATCGGTGTACCCACCGAGGATCTACCATATGCCGGCAAAGCTCAGGATCGGCAAAGTCTTTCCAATGTCCGTACCATGGATGGAGTTATTTCAATTCAGGTAAATTGAGTGGCGTACCTTGGCCGGAAGGCTATGCGTGCGATTTCAGTGACGCTAAATATAATCTTGCTCAAGTGCCAAGGGTTGCGTCTTTCCGCGGATTTATTTTTGGCACCCTAAATTTGGATGCGCCGTCGCTAGGGGACTATTTGGGACCGGTCAGAGAACCCATTAACGATTGGCTAGACCGGCATCCCGGAGGCAAGGTAAAATTTTCCAGTGCAAACCGCCTCAAATATATGGGTAATTGGAAACTCGCATATGATAACTCTGCCGATGGATACCACGTGCTTTTTTCCCACCGTTCTTTACTAGCGATGGAAAACCGCCACCACGAAGATGAACGGAAGGGTATGTCTTTTTATAAAGGTTCCCCCGACGGGGCCCCCATGTATGTCAAGTACTATCCCAATGGCCACCATTTCAAAGATAAGCGTCCCAACATCGAGAACCGTCCAGGTGCCCTATGGGAGATCGAAGGCACATTCCCCGGGATGGAACATTATGAAGCACTATTTCGAGAAAGGTATGGCGTGAAGGCGGATAGAGCCTTGGATCTTGCTTCGTCTGAACCCGTCAATATCAACGTCTTTCCAAATCTTCATATACTTGGGAACCACGTACAGGTAACTCAACCGATTTCCTATAACGAAACCGATACCACTTGGTATGGAACAGCTGTTGTTGATGACGACGGTGAATTGAGTGGTGCAGTCGACGACATAAATACCATTCGCATGCGGACACAGGAGGCATTTCCTAACTTCGGAGAAGTAGATGATCTGGCTAATTTTGAGCAAATACAGGCAGGTTTGGCGGCAGAGGAGGACGAATGGGTCTACATGCATAGAGGTTTGGGTATTAAGGACCGGATAACGGAAGAAGACGGTGTTTTCACGGCACCCGCTACTGACGAAGTATTTATGCGGGAATACATGAAGGTTTATAAAAACTTGATGACTTCAACCCCCAATATTGCAATTACCCGGGAAGTCTGAGGTTACCATGCAAACAGTTGATGGAAGCATCCATACACCCCACTACATCGACGACGAATATTATCAAAAATTGGTCAGTGACTTTTCCGGGTGGAGGCGGGCGGATCGAGAAGTCACGGATCCTGTTTTTCGAGATTCATGCCGGCGTTTTTTAGACCTCGAGGCTCGCTTTCTTGATGAAATCCGTTTGGAAGATTGGCTTAAATTATATGCACCCAATTGTGTGTACTGGGTGCCCAGTTCGGCAGAAGGCGGTGATCCCCGTAAGGAAGTGTCGATTTCCTTTGATGATCGGCGACGTCTTGAAGATCGGATTTTTAGGCTGTCGACCGGCGCTGCCTGGTCGCAGAGACCAACTTCCAGAACGGTAAGGCTGATTTCCAATATAGAAGTTTATGCGACGGATCAGTTGGAGATCGTTATGGTAAGATCGAATTTTCAAACTACGGAATTTCGCGCCGGTGAGACACGGCTTTGGTCGGGTCGGTACAGCCACAGGCTGCGGGATGTTGGCAACGAATTTGAAATTCTTGTTAAACAGGTGAACCTGATAAATTATGACCAGAACTTGCGGAATCCGAGTATCATTCTTTAGAACAAAATCTTTACTGAATAGTTGGATATTCTCTCGAGAACGCAATTTATGATCGCAGATGCGACCGGAAAGAAATCCCAGGATCAAAATTTATATTTAATGACGGAAAAAAGTTCTTATTAGGTTCAAAACCATGTTGTTTTTTTCGGCTCCTTGAGGAAGCAAATGTTTTTTTGAGAAAGAAAGTTTAACCAACATATCGTAGGAGGTATTTACTGGCCTGCTATTTTTTTGCAAACATAGAGGCTGACGTTTGAATTTTCTAATGGAGATACTGTCTTGAAAATTGCTATTCCTGACTTGATATCCAATTCATATTTTCCTGTCGCCGCCGCCGTGGAGCTTGGGTTCTTCAAGGAGGAGGGACTGCAGATGGAATTGGAGCTTATATTCCCAGTTGATCGTACCTTGGAGGTTCTCCGGGATGGCGATATTCAATTTGTCGGAGGTTCCGCCCATTCGACACCTCATGCCTTTCCTGAATGGAATGGCGGTAAGCTGCTAGCTTCACTTGCCCAGGGCATGTACTGGTTTTTAATACTAAGGACGGATTTGAATGCTAAGCGTGGCGATGTAGAAGCTGTCAAGGGTCTGAATATAGGGGCGGCACCTTTAGTCGATTTAGGGCTTAAACGTCTCCTGATTGAAGCCGGTATCGATCTTGAAAAAGATGAGGTCAATATTGCCCCTGTGCCGGGTGCCTTCCAAGGAAATAACGTGAACTTTGGGGTCGCCGCGGCAAAGGCTCTGGAGGAGGGTAAAATTGACGGTTTCTGGGCTAATGGTATGGGAGCTGAAGTTGCGGTTCGCCGTGGCGTCGGTACTATGGTGTTGGATGCCCGCCGGGGGGATGGTCCGTCAGCCGCATTCAACTATACCATGCCGGCATTAATTACCTCTCAGAAGATGATTGATGATGCACCCGACAGTTGTGAGGCAGCCATCCGGGCATTGGTAAAAACACAAAAGGCATTGAAAAAAAATGTTGGTCTTGCAACCGAAGTAGGAAAAAAGCTTTTTCCGAATGAAGAGGCGAGTTTAATTGCTGACGTGGTTGAGCGGGACTTGCCTTTTTATACGGCAGCTATCAGTGAAGACTTCGTAAAAGGTATGAACAAGTTTCAAAAAGATGTCGGATTGGTGAAAGGTGACTTCTCCTTTGAACAGGTTGTTGCCACCCAGTTTATAAAATTTTGGGACTGAACTCATGATGAATGAAGTGGATATTTATGAGCGCCAGGGGTTTGGAAATCAAAGCGGTTTTGGGAAGCAGCCGGCCTTACTTATCGTCGATTTTGTCAATGCCTTTGCCAATCCAGATGAATTCGGCGGCGGTAATATTGGAGAGGCAATCGCAAAAACTAAAGTCCTTTTGACAAAATCCCGATTAGCCAAAATTCCTATTGCTTTTACGAGGGTTATCTATGCTGAAGACGGCTCCGATGCTGGCGTATTTTGCCTCAAAGCTCCTGGTCTGTTGAAGTTGACAGAGGTATCCCAGGGTAGCCAGGTGGTCGATGACTTGGCACCAGGGGTTGGCGAATACATAGTTCGTAAAACTCAACCTTCGGCCTTTTTTGGCACGAGCTTGGCAAGTTGGCTTCATGCCAGATTAGTGGATACGTTATTAGTTACGGGGTGTACAACATCAGGTTGTATTCGAGCTTCAGTGGTCGATGCGATGAGCTACAACTTTCGGACCGTCGTCGTGACAGACTGTGTCGGCGACCGTGCTATTGCACCGCACGACGCTAATCTCTTCGACATGGAACAAAAATACGCTGATTTGATGACTTCAGAGGAGGTGATAGAGAAGCTCTCCGCGCCGATGACGACGTAAAATAAAGGGCGCCTTATGTAGGCAACATTAACTAGTGGTTGCGCAGCAAAATTCCGTAATTTTCAAATTGGTCATTAATACCTGCAGCCCTTAAAACAGCCCAGAAAGTAGCCTGATTACTGGTGATTACCGGCTTACCGAGACGATTTTCCAAATCATTGATCATATTTAAGACGGGAAAATCGGTGCAGGAGATCACCATAGCTTCCGCATCAGTTCGGTCGGCGGTAATAACGTGATCGAATATCTTCGTCGCTGGCGTTTGAGCAATTTCAATATATTCATGTGGTCCATTGGCACCGATGCCCAATCCCTGTTCATGTGTAACGATTACACCGACTTTTCCAAGGAATGCCACCTCATGTTTATTGAGTGCGTCGTGGTAGGGTGTGGCTAGAGCCACTTTGGTAATGTTAAGCGTTCTAAGGGCGTTAACGATTGAGGATGCCGTAGTTACACACGGCAGTTTAGCGTGTCCTTCCATAAAATCGCTAAGTTCCGTCAGCGGCAATACCATTGAACCCGCCGTGCAACCATAGGCAATGGCGTTCAGTCGGGCAGATGTCAAGTAGAGGGTCGCTTGCTGAACATCTTTATAAAGGGCCTGCTTACCCTCTTTTGAGGAGGTGTCTGCATGCAGCGGCATGCGGGTGGAGTGAACCGATACGCCATCGGGGGCCATTATGTTCCACTCCGCCTCGTTTACCGTATTAGTTGGCGGGACAATTACGCCGATTTTGGCACGCTGACCGTAGGAATAGGAAGTATTTCTAAATGATGCCGTCATTGGAGAGTTCGTCGAGTTCACTGTCACTAATACCCAGGAGGGAGCCATAGACTTCTTTATTATGGCTGCCCAATTCCTGAGGTCCTAGCCACGCTATATCGCCTTCAGTTTCCGTTAACCGAGGAACTATCCCGGGGACGGCAATTTTCCCCAGGGCGTCATCATTCATATATCGGATCATCTTACGTTCCCGATAGTGAGGGTCCTTTGCAATATCGGCAATGGAATAGATCGGCCCCGTAACGACGCCATGCTTTTCAAGGTGGTTATCTAATTCCTTAACAGTCATGGTGGAAGTCCACTCTGCAATAATTCCGTCCAGCACCTCGACGTGATTACCCCGGGCATTGTGATTGACGAAGCGTTTGTCCTTTGCCAATTCCGGTTGACCCATAGCTTCACACAACCTTTTAAACATGGGGTCTATGTTGGCGGCGATGACGACGTATTTTTTATCTTTTGTAGGATAAATATTGGAAGGGGCAATATTAGCGAGGCCGGTACCACTCGGTTCCCGGATGACACCAAGTTTATCATACTCCATGAGAGAACTTTCCATCATGGTGAAACAGGATTCCATAATCGAGGCATCGACCACCTGGCCTTTCCCCCCTCCCATGGCATCCCGCCAATAAAGTGCCATTAAAATCCCCTGGGCTGCAAATATGCCGGTAAGGGTATCCCCTAAAGAGATGCCAGAACGAGGCGGAGGCTGGTCCGGAAATCCGTTGATATAACGAAGCCCCCCCATGGCTTCGCCTACGCTGGCAAAGCCTGGCCTGTCGGCATACGGACCGGTCTGGCCAAAGCCAGATACCCTGGCAATAATCAATGCTGGATTGATTTTATGTAACTCCTCTGGTCCCATTCCCCACTTTTCTATTGTACCTGGCTTAAAGTTTTCTACGAGGACATCTGCCTCCGCGGCAAGGCGCTTCACTAAGTCTTGGCCCCTAACCTCCCGGAGGTTAGCCGTCACGGATTTTTTGTTGCGCGCCAGAACTGGCCACCAGAGACATTTACCTTCGTAGCGATGGTGTCCCCACTCACGCATCGGGTCGCCCTTTCCAGGATTTTCAATTTTAATCACTTCCGCGCCAAAATCTGCAAGGCGGGATGTCGTAAATGGCCCCGCTAACAACTGCCCTAACTCTAAAACACGTACACCCTTTAGGGGGCCTTTAAGCCTTGGGTCTCGTTCGCTTTCCGGAATTGGCATGTAAACAGCTCCTATTAGCTCCTAATTGAGTATTTCTCTTTTGACAAACTCTTCGAAGGTTCTGGGTGTTCGTCCTAAAATCCAACTAAGGACGTTTGGGTTTCCAACCAGACCGTGCATATCGTAATGCCGGTTCATAGCTACCATCGTTTCTATGCGGGCTGCGGGTATCTCGTTAATTTCTGCCCATGCTTTGAATTCTTTCATCGGTTTAGCCCTCGCACGGATATTTTCTCCTGTAAGGTCAGACAAAATCCGAGCCATATCAATCTGGCTGAGCTTCTCAGGCCCCGCTAACTCGTAAGTAGCACCGTCATGCCCGTTATCGATAGCAATAGTAGCTGCAGCTTCTGCTAAATCCTCAAGATCCACTAAGCTAAACTTCGTTTCTATACTAAATGGCATGCTGTGGACGCCAGTTTCAATTATCTTATTCCAGATGGGGATCAAGTGCTGCATGTAACGTGATGGCTGCAGAATTGTAAAATTCTGACCTGAGTTGACTAAGTGTCGTTCCGCTGCAAGCTTATTTTGATGATGTGGGACGTCCTGAAGTAGGGGATGCAGAACAGAATATAGGATCATGCGTTCAGTTTTGTTGGCCAGGCAATGATCAGTAATGCGTTTCGAAATTTCGGTTTCTTTGGGGTTCATCGGCGGGCAGATATGTATGATACGTGAGCAGCCTTCAATAGCAAAGCGGACACTCTTGTCATCAAAAAAATCCCCACACGCTACTTCTGTCGCCCCGAGAGCCTTTGCTTGATTTACAGCGTCTTCCCTACGGATGAAAGCCCGAACCTTGATATTGCGATTTGCTAGGGCGGATATAACCCGGGAGCCGGTTTTGCCTAAGGCGCCCGTGACCAGAATTGGCTTTTTTGGGTCCAAGATTTTAATCGCTTTAGAATTGTCTACAAGTTTTCAGTCTATATACTGCTAGTCATAACTACCTAGAAAATGAGGTAAATACCATAAAATTGAGGCTCAAATATTTAAAACATAGGAGACAGGGATGAATTTCACTAAAACCACGACAGTGGCTGCTGCCGTTGTGCTACTAGCAGGACCTGTTGCCGCTCAAACAGTAGGTATAGGTACCACGGCCAAGGGAGCAACTAGTCAAGTTACCGCGGCAATTGCCAGTGTTGTCTCAAAATTCGGTGGCATGCAAATGCGGCCGTCGCCGATGGCAGGTACCCAAAAGTATATCCCAGCGGTTAACTCTGGTTCGCTTGAATTTGGTGCTGCCAATATTATGCAGACAACCTGGGCTATCAAAGGCCAAGTCTTATCGAAGGGTCTGCCTAACCCAAACATCAAACTTGTTTCAACTTTGATGAAGTTTAGAGTGGGGCCTCTTGTCGGAAAAAAAACAAGTTTTCAAAGCGTTTCAGATTTAAAAGGACTGAGGGCTCCAACCGGTTTTAAGGCGGCTCCATTATTTAACGAACTAATCAGTGCAGCGTTAGCCACTAAGAATTTAACTATTGCTGATACTAAGAACGTCCCGATCTCTGCCTTGGTACCTAGTTGGAAGGCGTTGATGGAAGGTAAAGTAGACTTTGCTATCGGTGCCTACGGTTCCGGGTTTATGAAACTAATCGCCAAAAAACTTGGAGGCATACGCTTTATTTCATTGGATGATTCTCCTGCGGTGTTGGCTAAAGTTAGTAAAATGTTGCCGGGTGCGGATATTAGAACCGTTAAGCCAAATCCCAAAATCCCTGGCGTCGAGGTACCTACCAAACTATTTCATTTTGATTATATCTTGTTTGCAGGTAAACACGTTTCGGATGATGTCGTCTACAGGGTTGCTAAGGCCATGCACCAAAATAAAAAGGCTTTAGTTGCTTCTTCACCAATGTGGCGAGGTTTTTCGGCTAAGGGTATGTCAAAGGATCAAAATGGTCTTGAATATCATTCTGGTGCCATAAAGTTATTTAAGGAAAAAGGTATTTGGAAGCGGTAAATAAAACCGCAGACCAATCTGACGAAGCGCCCGCGCCACTCTCACCAGTGGCGCGGGCGTTAACACCTTGGCTCAGTGCTGCTTTAGCGCTGATCGGAATTTTTTGGGCAAGCGGGGTCGCTGTTGATATTGGCCTAGCTCTAATAACCGAACAGGTAATTTGCGGGGTTCTGGGCCTGACCTTTGCAATCATTTATTTGAATGTCCCCGTAAGTCGTAAGGTTCAGACTACATTGGCGTGGTACGATGCTGTGGCGGCCTCTTTGGGGTTTGCCATCGGTTGGTACCTTTTTTTTAGATATCCGACCCTACTGGATAAAATAGCCTACATGCCAAAGGAGGCATCAACTGTCGGCTTTATTACCATTTTACTCACTGCAGAGGCGCTAAGACGCACTGCCGGCTGGGGCTTGCTTTTTGTTCTTTTTGCATTTTCTGCGTATGGCTTTTTTGGACACCTTGTCCCAGGAACCTTATCGGGCCGTTCTATGGATCTAGGTATATTTTTTTCCTATTTGGGAATTGATACTAATGCACTTCTTGGTACCCCCTTAATAATTATATTTACCGTTGTCGTGGTGTTTATATTTCTGGGACAGGTTTTATTGCGGTCCGGTGGTTCTGAATTTTTTACAGATATTGCTGCCGCTCTAATGGGTCGTTCACGAGGGGGATCTGCCAAAATAGCGGTGGTAGCTTCTGGTTTGTTTGGATCGATTTCCGGCAGCGCAGTATCCAACGTTGCGTCAACAGGTGTGATCACAATTCCACTTATGCGTCAGGGGGGATATACTGCAAGGGTGGCGGGCGCTATTGAAGCCGTAGCGTCCACGGGTGGGCAAATCATGCCGCCGATTATGGGAGCTGCGGCTTTCCTTATGGCAGAACTGGCAGACGTCCTGTATCAGGAGGTTGTAGTGGCGGCCATATTGCCGGCGCTTCTGTACTATATTTCCGTATTTCTTCAAGCTGATTTAGAGGCGGGAAAAATCGGTATTAAACCGGTTCCAGAAGAACAAATACCAGCTATTGGGAGGGTTATGAAGGGAGGCTGGTATTTTCTTGTTCCTTTCATAATTTTGTTAGGCACCTTGTTCTGGTTGAATGCGCCTCCAGAAAAAGCAGCGCTATTTGGAGCAGTATCGATCTGTGTTCTCGGTTCTGTATTCAGCTATAATAAAAAGAAGCTGACCCTGCCAATTCTTTGGATATGTCTAAAGAAGACGGGGGAAGTTTCTGTCGATATTATCATCATAGGTGCGGCTGCAGGACTGATCATCGGCATACTCGAAGCGACGGGACTGAGTTTTGGCCTAACTTTCATGCTTGTTGAGATTGGCGAGGGAAATTTATTTCTTCTGCTCGGTTTAACGGCGATAATTTGTATTATACTCGGTATGGGTATGCCGACGACTGCGATCTATTTTCTCCTGGCGGTATTAGCGACGCAGCCATTGATCAAACTGGGTGTTGAACCACTGGCAGCCCATTTGTTTGTTCTCTACTTCGGACTAATGTCGATGATCACGCCGCCCGTCGCATTGGCAGCGTTCACAGCAGCAAAACTGGCTGATGCCGGACCCATGGGAACAGCGTTAGCAGCCTGCCAGTTCGGGTGGCCCGCTTTTATCGTTCCTTTCTTATTTGTACTCGCACCTAATCTGATAATGGTCGGCGATACTGTTGACATTGCGGTTGCTTTTTTTACGGCAGTGGTTGGCATTTGGTTTGCCTCTGCTGGTTTTATCGGCTTTTTAACACGTCGACTTTCACCCACACTCCGGGCCACTTACATCATCGGTGGTTTAGGTTTGCTGATACCAAGTGAAGCCTTCAGCGAGGCATATATTATCCAGGTTGGGGGCGCAGCAATATGTGTCTTTGCATTCCTATTAGAGAGAAGACAAAAGGACGTAGTGATTTAAGTTACTGGTGAGATGAATTTCAAAGAATTGCAGCGGCACGTTCAATGCCTTCAATCATGGCGGCGCGCCTTAAGTATGTGCGGGCCTTGTCTGGGTCGGCGACAATTTCACGGAGTTCGCCGTGAAATCTCTTTCTAGCCTCGGGGTTTTTGTTTTCGAGGTTTTTCTTGTTTTCGATAGTTTGGCGCTGGAGATATTCTTCGGCTACGGTTCTCCGTTGGCGGTCATAGAGATCCAATAATTTTTCATCGCCATTCTTAAACCATATTGCCGCCAGCTTTTCCGTTAAGTTAAATACGTCGTGAAAACCGAAGTTCATTCCCATGCCGCCAAGTGGGTTATTGATGTGAGCGGCGTCACCGGCAATCAGGATACGGTCGTCTCGGTAACATGAAGCTACGCGTTGGTGGACCTCATAGAGGTTACGGTGAACCACGGGGAAAGAGTTGGATTTTGGGTGAAAGCCTTGCAATCGGGCCTCTATATTTTGGTCATCGAATATTTCTTCCTTTGTGAGATCCGGGTTGGTGGGAAAGACCACCCGCCAAATACCCTTTTCATCCAATCCCGGTACCTTGAATAAGGCACACCATTCCCCAGGATCGGACACGTAGTTGGTAAAGGCGTATCCTACTTTTTCAAAATCATAGGGCGTGGTTACAACCAGAAAACGCTCAGGAAAGGTAAAACCCTCAAAATTTACATTCATGAATTTCCGAACTTGGCTACGTCCCCCGTCACATCCAATTAAGTAACGCCCGCGAAATATGGTCGGGCCGTTGGGCGTTTCTACCTTAACCACAACTATATGATTGTCCTGCTCAACCTCCGTAACACGATGCTTTCGTAAAATTTCATGGTTTTTATAATTTTTGAGGGCGTTGTCGATGATGCCGGAGACTTTATGTTGTTCCAACATCAAACGGTAGGGATAGGGAGTGTCGTTTGAAAGCACGCCAAGATTAAAGTTTGCCACCAGCCCCGTCTTGCGGTCGCGATAGTGATAGTTCCGGACGATATAGCCGTGATCGTTAAACGTTCCCGTAAGCGCTAGCTTTGCAAACATTTCCAAGGTTGGAGGATGAATGGTACCGGCCCTTGGATCGTCAAGTATAGTGGCATCCCCTTCCAAAAGGGTAAATGGAATACCATAATGTGCAAGATTTAGGGCTGCTGCATAGCCCACCGGCCCAGCTCCGGCGATAAGAATTCGGTTGTCATCCATCATGGTCAGGTACCTTACACATGATATATATCCCTCTTTGTAACTCCTTAATATAGTATTCCAATTAAGAATGGAGCAGCTTTACTTTTTCCTTGGGTAATGACAAATAACATTAGTTGTTAGAAAAATCGCAAAAGACAATCCCGGAGGAGCTCAATGAACCAAGTGGTTAAACTAACCAAACCCCAGGAACCCTGGATTGGCTCTCGTGGCCGTATTGCCGTAATTCTTCCTTCTACCAATATAGGTGTGGAATATGACTGCCAACGCCTTATCCCGCCAGGCGTGACGTGGCACTTCTGCCGCTTTTTTGTAGAGCAGCCAGACCTCTCCGACGATAATATGTTCTTGGCATTTATTGATGCAATACGAGATACCATTCCAGACGCCATGCGGGATGCCATGACTTGCGAACCCAGCCAGATCATGATGGGAATGTCGGCTGAAACCTTTTGGGGAGGTCTCGAGGGAAATGCGGAATTTACCGAAAGGTTACGTGAAGTAGCTGGAGACGAAATAGGTATCACTACGGGCGCCAATGCCTTAGATGCGTCTCTAAAAGCTTTCGGGGCCAAAAAAGTGGCAGCACTGACACCATATCAGCCGATTGGTGACAAACAGGTACATCGCTTCCTAGAAGAGACGGGTTACGAAGTTTCCAAAGTTGTTGGGCTCAAATGTGATACCGCCACCTCCATAGCACACACTCCTCCAAGGGAGGTTATAGATGTAGTGTTGAACCAGTTAGACGGTGATGACGTGGATGCAATCGTTCAGGCTGGTACCAACTTAACCACTATAGATTTATTTCCGACTTTAGAGAAACAACTAGGGAAGCCAATAATACCCATAAACGTAGCAACCATTTGGCATACCTTTCGTACTATCGGTGTAGACGATAAATTTATTGGTCGTGGCTGGCTTCTGGAAAAATTTTAGTCAATGACGAACAAGACGCAAATAATCATCGCGGGTGCGGGGCCGGTTGGATGTGTCGTCGGGCTTATTTTAGCCCGTGCCGGCATTTCTGTGACTATTTTAGAAACGGAAAATGATCTCATTCCTGAATTGCGTGCCTCTACTTTTCATCCTCCTACCCTTGACATGCTCGATGAACTTGGGGTCACTCCTAAACTTATTGATCAAGGTTTAATTACCCCAAAAATACAATATCGTGATTTGGAAGTTGGACTTGTGGCGGAGTTTGATCATGCTCTCATCGACGACCGGACGAAACACCCATACCGCCTTCAGTGCGAGCAGTTCAAATTAACTCGTATCATTGCAGAGATGCTTAAAGAATTTCCTCACGCTGAGATTTCTTTTGACTCGAAGTATGTCGATGCATCGCAAACAGATAATGCTGTTAGGGTGTTTTACGAAACCCCCGCGGGGTCAGAACAAGTTACCTGTGATTATTTGATAGGTGCGGATGGCTCAAGGAGTGAGGTTCGGAAATCTCAAAAAATAGAGTTTCAGGGATTTACCTATCCGGAACAATTTGTGACAGTAAGTGTGCCCGAGGATGTCGATAAAATAGTCCCTGGGATGGGTCACGTATGTTACATCGCCCACCCGACGCAGTGGTGTGCCTTAATACATGCTCCTGATTATTGGCGTTTTCTATTCCCTATACCAATGGAGACTACCAAGGAAGAGGCATTTGATGACGAGTTTTTGGAGGGGCGTCTGCAGCATTTAGCGCCGCATCAAGAGAGATATGCCATCCAGCTACGGACATTATATGGAGTTAACCAAAGGGTGGCAGAAACGTATCGTTTAGGCCGCATCCTTCTGGCAGGTGATTCGGCGCACGTCAATAATCCTCTTGGAGGCATGGGTATGAATGGCGGCATACATGATGGTGTCAACTTGGCTGATAAACTGGTGCGAATATATGAGGGTGGTGAAACCGAAGAGCTTCTTAACCTCTATGACCGTCAACGTCGCCCCATCGCCATTGAATATGTTCAGGCACAGACAATGCGCAATAAAAAAAATTTGGAAGAGACAGATCCTAATGTCCGCAGACAACGTCAGGATGAATTGAGGGATGTGGCAAAAAATGTTGAAAAGTCGCGGGAGTTACTCCTGCAGACATCTATGATTAGCGGGCTCGAACGTTCTGAAGCAATTACTTAAGGATCTACGCCGCCGCAGCTTCTGGCATCAACGCCTGATTACTTCACTATTTGGTTCTAATTGCTATAAGGGTTGCAAATTAGGCTAATAATATTCGAAGCATCCAGATGAGCGTGATGAAAACAATAAATGATACGCTAATTCATTAATATGGAACGTGTTCCTGAACGTGTTTTGATTTCCGGTGGAGGGCCGGTAGGGCTTATTTGCGCATACGCTCTGGCAAAGGAAAATATTCCCGTTATTGTTTTTGATGAAAATAGCGAACTTCAGGAAGACCCAAGAGCTGCAACTACTCATCCCGCGACATTAGAACTTCTTGCTGATCTGGATTTAGTCGGAAAGGTTATAGAACAAGGCCTGATTTGTCCGATATTTAGGTTCTGGGATCGTCCCACGGGTAATCTAGTGGCTGAATTTGATCATGAATTACTAAGGGATGACACTGACTATCCGTATGTAGTGCAATGTGAACAATTCAAACTTACGCGTATACTGGTTGATTTAATGCGGTCGATGACGGCAGCCGACATCAGGTTTTCGCATCGAGTTACTTCGGTCTCTCAAGGGGACCAGAGTGTTTCGATTGAAGTCGAAAGTCCAAATGGGATCAATCATTTTCAGGGAAGATATCTGATTGGTTCTGATGGAGGGCGCAGCACTGTCCGAACGGAAGCAAAAATTCCTTTTAAAGGTTTTACTTGGGCTGAGCGTTTTTTGGTTTTGTCTACGCCGTTTGATTTTGAGGCCCAGAGAGGGATGTGCCATCGGAACTATATCTCGGATCCGGAGGAATGGTGCAACTGTTTTAAAGTAGCGGGAGATGGTCCTCCCGGTCTATGGCGCACAGTATACCCCGAAGCTGCTGACGTGCCTGAAGCGGATCTACTTACCGATGAATATATCCAGAACAAGCTGCAAAATTTTTTTCCTTCAAGAGACAAATACGACATAGTTCATCGTAATCTATATACCGTTCACCAGCGGGTAGCTGCGACGTTTCGCAAAGGGAGAGTAATGATCGCTGGTGACGCGGCTCACGTTAACAACTCAATTGGCGGTATGGGTCTGAACGGTGGCATTCAAGACGCTGTTAACTTGGCGGGAAAATTAATTAAAATTTGGAAAAGTGGTGCGTCTGATAGTCTTCTCGATGAATATAACGATGAACGTCGCACCTTTGCTATCGAATTTGTTCAAGCCCAGACAATCCAAAATAAAAACCGCCTCGAAGCTAAGGATCCTAAAAAACGAAAAAAATTCTTGGATGACCTGCAGTCAATTGCGGCTGATTCAAAAAGAGCCCGACAATTCATGCTTAAATCCTCCATGATCGAGGCAATGCGTAGGATCCAGGATAGAAACCGATAGTTTAGTATGTCATTTCCGGAAGTTAACAGGTTTTGTTGAAATACTGATTTTCAGGCCTAGGTAGCCCAAGATTTTCTCGGAGCGTTGGCCCTTCATAACCTTTACGAAATAAACCTCGGTCCTGTAATTCCGGAATGACTTGATCGACAAAACTATCCAGACCTTCAGGAAGGAAGGGAAACATGATAGTGAAGCCGTCGCAACCACCAGTCATCAGCCATTCCTCCATTTCATCTGCAATTGTTTTAGGCGTTCCGACGATAGCTAATCCTGAAAATCCGCCCAGACGCTGGGCAAGTTGCCGGACGGTTAGGTTCTCTGTTTTTGCAAGATCAATCGCCCTCTCGCGAGCACTTTTGCTGGCATTGCTCTCTGGTATATCGGGGAGGGGCATATCAGGTTCGAACTTGGACGCGTCATGACCCAGGACAATTGAGAGAGATGCGATTGCGGTTTCGTAGTGAATGAGACTATCGAGGTGTGCCCTTTTTGCGCGAGCCTCCTCTATAGTATCGCCAACGACTACAAAGCACGCCGGTAGTATTTTTAGATGATCTATATTGCGCCCTAGTTTCTTCATGCGCCCTTTTATATCGGAATAAAACGCCTGGCCCCCGGCCAGATGACTGTGGGACGCGAAGACGGCCTCTGCTGTTTCCGCAGCGAGCTGTCGACCGGCATCAGAAGCACCTGCCTGAACGATGACCGGCCATCCCTGAATGGGACGACCGATATTAAGTGGTCCCCGGGATGACAGGTATTTCCCCTTATAATTAAGAGTATGTATTCTTTCGGTATCGAAATAAATTCCATTCTCTATGTCGCGAATGAAGGCGTCATCCGCCCAACTATCCCAGAGGCCCGTCACTACGTTAAAAAATTCCCGGGCTCGAGCATATCTATCCGCGTGCTCCATATGCTCTTTACGACCAAAGTTCATAGAGGCGTCGGGATTGGAAGTTGTGACCACGTTCCAGCCGGCCCTTCCGTTGCTAATATGATCCAACGAAGCAAATCTGCGGGCGACATGAAAGGGTTCATCATATGTGGTCGATCCCGTTGCGACCAACCCAATATTTTCTGTCACCGGTGCTAGGGCTGACAATAAGGTTATTGGTTCAAATGAGGTAACTGTTGCACTGCGTTTGAGTGCATCGATCGGCATATTGAGTAAAGCCAAATGATCGGCCATAAAAAAAACGTCGAACTTACCTTGTTCCAATTTTTGGGCAAAGTATTTCATATGTTGGAAATTGAAATTTGCATCTGGATAGGCACCTGGATAACGCCAAGCTCCTGGGTGAATGCTCGCGGGTCGCATGAATGCCCCGAGATGTAGTCGACGAGATTGCATTACAAATTATTTTCCCTTGAAGAAATCAGTGATATTAACGATCGCTATTAATCAACCCACCCGTCGGGAGGTTTGCTTTTTCCAGGGTGAACCTCCCCGCAATCCTCGCAGGTACGAGCATTCATGTCTGAATGAAATTCCTCAAAAATTTTTGGTAACTCAGTGACGATACCTTCAGAGGACGTAAGTGAAACCTCAGCTCGATGGATTTTGGCTTCACAAGAAAAGCAATACCACTCAAAGCCATCACGCATACCGAGTTGTCGTGCTCCTTCTACGACAATGCCATATGAGTCTGGATCCGGCCGTTGAGGGGCGTGAAGGGTATGTGACGGCAAGAAAAATATTTCACCTTCATTAATGCGGACGTCGTAGATTTTACTCCGGTCCGCAATTTTTAGTATCATATCCCCTTTGACTTGGTGAAACCACTCCTCGACAGGGTCATCATGGAAGTCGACCCGGGTATTACCGCCCCCCAATGCTTGGATTACCATGCCGGCATCTTTGTGCAGTAGCTTGTTAGTGACTGGCGGCACCATTTCATGACGGTGATCCTTAATCCACCTTTCAAAATGGAAAGCCTTTAAACTTGGATGAGAGGGCATGGTGTTATCTCCTATATCGATCACAATGCATGGGAGTTTAGACAACTTTACCATTTCTGAATGACCGCTAGTCAAGCGACTAGACTGAGAGTGAGCCAAATGGCTAGAAATGCAGGGGGTTGGAAGCAGATAGAATTTTCTGCTAGCAGCTAAACAATTTTTATTATTTTCTGGATAGATTGGTACACCATCTATACGTCTACTGCATTTGACCGCAAAATACAGAATTGTTATGGTTTCTTAATAATTTATTCCAAATATATTAGTCCGTCTTGAAACATCATTTAATCGACGTCAGAACTCACTGGCGGGTCTGCCTGTTTACACTCGTTATCGGTTTTGCCGGCGCAATGTTATTTGCATGGGCAAAAATGCCGCTCCCTTGGGTAACGGGTCCTTTGTTTGTTACCACTATTTTAGCTTTAAGCGGTTTCCAGCTTTGGATACCTTTGTGGCTACGTCCACCATCCCTTGCCGTTTTGGGAGTTCTATTCGGCTCCACCATTTCTCCCGACTTTGTCGATCAGGTTATCTTCTGGCTTCCAACCATGTGTGCGGTTTTTGTTTTTGTTTTAGTAACAATTCCCTTTGGGACGGCATACCTTGTCTTTGTCGGGAGGTATGATTTTGTGACATCGTTATTATCTGCCGCTCCAGGTGGACTGATTCCTATGACACTCCTGGGCCAGAGTTACAATGCCGACGTTCGGGTAATCACTGTTGTGCAGACATTTCGATTGGTGTTGACCATACTTATCATTCCTCTGGCATTTCAGCTATTTGGCGGATACGTACCGTCAGGAAATATAGGTACTGGCGGTAGCTTTGAAGCCTATTTAACGAAGGATATACTACCGACAGTCTTAGCATGTGTGTTGGGATATTTTCTGGCAGTAATTGCACGTTTTCCGGCGCCGTCGCTTATGGGTCCAATAATCGTCATCGCTTTTCTACGTTTCAATGGGTGGATTGAATCTGACATACCGGACAGCTTAGTAGCCGTTTCTCAAGTGTTTATCGGGATTAGCATTGCCCTTCCATTTAATAAAACACGGGTGCGGGAAATATTTGTTGATATTATGCACGCCTCGGCGTCATCGTTGATTGCCATTAGCTTTTCCGTTCTGTTCGCACTGATTACGGCACAATTTGTTAGCTCATCGGCAGAGGCCTTGATACTGGCGTTTGCGCCCGGAGGTTTTGCAGAGATGGCATTGATCGGCTTCGGGCTTGGTCTGGAGATCAGTTTCGTGATCTCCCACCAGATTCTTCGATTTTTTTTAATTGTACTGGGTGTACCCGTTATTATGATGATAGCTAGAGGCAGGCCAGACAAAAAAAATGTCGATAATTTCCAATAAGATTAGAATTCTAGATTAACATTATTTTTTAAATCTCATTGCTTCACAGTAAGTCTCCCAGACTTCTTGTGGCTGTCCCGCAAGAAAAACGAAGCGTTTTGTTGAACGCCCGTGGATATCATTTGGATCTGCCATCTCTTCGGGGGTTAGGCCTTCCAAAAACCTTTTCCGGTTCATGATGGGTAATTGGATACATTCATTGATGTCTGGATCCCGGACGATACCTTTTGGGTCGGTTTTGTTGTTATCGATCAGTTCCATATCGTCAAAAAATTGTTTCCGTAACATTGCTATACCTTTATCACTCTTACCCAGCGTTTCTTTGGTTCTATCGGCAAATGTACCTTGTCCCACCCAGGCAATGAAATCTTGGTTCATGACATGGGTGTCGATCCATCGACCAGTCTCGGGGTCGGTAAGAGGACTGGTCCACGAAGGAATACTGTCCTGAATATAGGGCTCTCTTCCCTGGGGTACCCGGTTAAAAAACCAGCCAACACTCAGTGTGTTTTCATCATCTATGGGTACCCGCCATTCAAAATGATCCCCAGTGAACAAGCAGTTGGGCCAGAGGCAACACCTGCCGATTGTCCAAAGAGGGTTATTTTCATCGGTGTCTTCGCGGAGGCGCAAATAACGGAAACCGTAATCGAACTCTTCAAAATCGACTTTTAGATGAGCAGGAGAATACGGGCCTTCAATGCCCTTCAATCGCATCGTCCAATTGGCGTGCATCCATTCAAAATGAACAGGGTCAAGGCTATTTTCCTGACACTGGAACCAGTTGCAGGGAACTACAGAGAATACGATTTGTACAAAACCGTTATTGAAGGTGAAGGGTTCCCAAGTGGGGACTAACGGTGCCGGGTTTGGTCCCAGATAGGCCCAAAGGAGCCCCGCCTTAGTCTCAACAGGATATGCCTTAATCTTAACCAAGTTTTTTTTATCGGACTTGGGGGAAACCGTATCCTCGTATGGTTGGGCAATGCAACTTCCATCTTTATCGTAGAGCCAGCCATGATAATTGCAACGTAGCCCGCATTTCTCCACGAAACCGTATGATAAGTCGGCTCTTCGATGTTGGCAATTACGGTCAATTAAACCAAAAGTACCGCTCAGGTCCTTGTAGAGTACCAAATCTTCTCCCAGGAGGCGGATGGGTTTGGTCGCTTTTTTATCAAACTCACTGACGGCACTAATTGGCATCCAGTAGCGGCGCAGCAATTTTCCCATCGGTTTCTTGGGACCTACTTCCATAAGCATTCGGTTTCGGGCTTCATCTAACATCATAGAGTTCCTAAAAAATGCTCTTTTCGCCTTTTATGTTAGCCGTTCATAACGTCTTATGTTGTGTCAGAATTGCAAGAAGATTGATCACGGCAAAACTACCATTCTATAAATAATACGTTACAATGAAATACAATAAAAGCCTTTGCCAATCCGTCCAAGGTCTGTTTCTGCCGGACATTTTAGGTGTTTATCTGAGAGGGAAAAAACAAATTTAGGGTGTTATTATTTTTCAAATAATCTCCAAATAGGCGTAGGAGTGCGGGTATTCACCAAAATGTACTGGCATCAACGAAAAGCTGAATGCTGGATATATTATTTTGGAATGCATGGAACTTTTTTAAACAATGTTCCTAGGCTGGGAAGCATTTTTGTAGAGTTTGCAATAAAAAAAATTTGACCAGTATTTTTGCGGTATAAAAATTGAGAAATTTCAATGAAAAATAAAATTGAACACAAAACGGACACTTTCGAGGGTACTAACATACCAAGGCATAAAGATTTGCGCGACCTAATTGGGCGTTTTGAGGATGTTGATGAACTTAGTCGCGTACAGGGGGCAGACTGGAATTTGGAAATGGCTGCATTATCGGAGATGGTCTGTTCCCGTAATCCAGGAAAATCGCCAGCGCTTTTGTTCGAAAACATTAAAGATTATCCGGAAAACTTTCGGGTTCTTTCAGGCGCCGCAAACTCGTTCAAACGTCTAGCAATTGTATTAGGTTTTCCAGAACCAAGTTCGGAAATGGATTTGGTCCAGTGTTACCGGGACAGGATGAAAGAAGAATTTAAACTTATTCCTCCCAAAAAAGTCGGGAGCGGTCCAGTCCTCGAAAATATTGATCGAGATGATGAGGTAGATCTGTACAAATTCCCGATACCTTTAATTCATGAATTTGACGGTGGAAGATATATTGGAACAGACGATGTTGTCATCATGAAAGATCCGGATACAGGTTGGGTCAACGCTGCCACCTATCGGGTTATGATTCATGATAAAAATACTGCCGGGATTTGGATGTCACCAGGTAAACATGGGCGCCTAATAAGAGAGAAGTATTTTGAAAAAGGAGAGCCGTGTCCGGTTCTGGTTTCCTGCGGGCAGGACCCTCTTCTATTTCTCGCTGGTCATTCGGAAATTGATCAGGAAATTTCAGAAATCGATTATGCTGGTGGTCATCGCGGGTTCCCATTTGAAACTATTGATAGCGAGCTTCATTCACTTCCCATTCCCGCAAGCTCAGAAATTGTGTTAGAGGGTGAAATATATGGGGATGAATTAAAAACCGAAGGACCGTTCGGAGAGTTCATGGGGTATTATGCGAGCGATGCCAGTCCTCAACCAATTATAAAGGTTAGACGTGTCTATTATCGGAACGACCCGATACTGATGATGGCAAATCCTTCAAGACCACCCTCCAATTTCACTTTCGCCCGTAGTGCCGTGAAGTCAGCAATGATTTGGGATGAAATTGAAAAAGCAGGTTTGCCTGGAGTTGCAGGTATTTGGTGTCATGAGGCAGGCGCTGGACGATTATTTAATGTAATTTCGATCAAGCAAATGTATCCAGGTCATTCCAAGCAAGCTGCAATGCTCGCTGCTAATTGTCATTCAGGTAATTATGCCGGTCGCTGGGTGGTTGCGGTTGATGAAGATATTGATCCTTCAAATATATTTGATGTGATTTGGGCTTTATCTACGCGTTGCGATCCACCGGAGGACGTAGATTTTGTTCGTAATGCATGGTCAACACCCTTGGATACAATGCTAAGGGAGCCGCCTTATCAAAACAATCGAGGAATTATTGACGCCTGTCGTCCGTGGGGTTGGAAAAATGAATTTCCAACAGTCGCCGAGGCCAGCCCCAAACTCAAGGGTCAGGTCATGGCCAAGTGGCCTCATCTTTTTTCCAATTGAATTTCCTAGTGTCCGTTAACGAGCGCACTAGAGGAAAACGGCTGGCTTTAAGAAATAATAAGCTCCATAGATTCTATGCAGAAACGGCAGTTTCGTAACGATAACTTTCTGGCATTTCGTCAAAAATATTACGTTCTTTTATCCAATCTTGTGTCTTTGCAAACGTAGATTCAGAATAGGGCAAGAAAACGATACGTTCTCCTGAACTGAAAAGACGGACGTCAAGATTACTTTTGTATCGGTCCGGAATAGCCTTAAGATATAAATGTTTATAATTTTCCGGTTCCAGGTCTAAATCCATTTGCGCTCGTTTAAGTCCATTCATATATTTTTCTACATCTCCTTCATCAACACCATCCGGGAACATGAATCCAATCATGAAGCTAGTATCAGCAATTCGACGCATTCCTAACTGTTCGCAGGCTTGGTAAGTAATTCCCCAAACACTGGTAGCGTCTACATCCCGATCTAGCCCCGCATCAACCCGTTGCCAAGGTAATCCAATAAACTTTAGTTTTATATCTTCCGATTTAAGAAATGGCTCCAGTGCCTGGATGGTTGAAAAGTGGCTTCCTGAATGGTAGCCGACCGCAACTTCTCTACCTGCGAGGTCTTCAGGCTTCTTTATGTCAGAGTCTTCCCTTACCATCACAGCTCCTGGCGTAACGACGTAAGATTTTCCCCACATTTTGCCAACATTATTTGCTGCTGCCTGATTGATTGCCCAATGGCAGGCACATGAAATATCGGATTTTGCACCCTTATTTCCGCCACCCCGAATATAAGCTTCGTAGGCTCCCGACTTTATCTCTGCTACTTCACCGGTATTTTCATCTACCTTTTTTACCCGTTGTGAAACGTCCCTCTCCGGTATTTCGTAGTCAAGCCCTTCATCAGTAAAGTAACCCTTCTCGTGGGCAATCCACTCCTGCAGTCTCCCATGTGGTTGGATTATAAATTTAGACATAATTAATCCTCGCAATTAACATTCTATGGAACTTCAAGCAGCGTGAACAACAAAAAATAACCATAACATGATATAAAAGATTTTTGTACCCGTTCCATTAAAGGTAGTTCCTTTCAGTCTCGGCCTCCAGGTTGGGTAATCACATTTAGTAATACGGATTGCCCATCTCGAACTTTTTCAATTCCTCTTTGCAAGGCATTTTTTAGTTTTCCTGGATCTTCAACCCGCTCTCCGTAACCTCCACATGCTTCGATAGTTTTTTCAAAATCTGGAGATGGAGCTAATTCAGTTAGAGGCATGCGATTAGCTTTAACTGCGAGACCGTCTGGATACATTGTTCGAGTTGAACGTTGAACCGCAAACCACATATTATTATTCATAATTAGGGTTAGTGTCGCAAGATTCTCAGACCGTCCTACGAAATGCGCCGCAGTTGGGTTGCCAAAAATGTATGAGCCATCGCCAACCATAAGGATTACATCTCTGTTCCTGGATGCTAATTTTGCCCCTAATGCAGAACCCAAACCAGATCCCAGACCGCCAGCCTGACCGACACTCACATAGCAGCCAGGAGATGTATGGTTCAAATGGTCAATATTTGTCCCAAGTTCGTTTACCAGGATCGTGTTGTCAGATTTAACTTCGTTTATGCAGGCTGCGACCCAGGCAGGTAGGATTGGTGTAATATTTTGGGCGTTATCGAGTGCTATTTGTCGTTTTTCCGAGAGATTTTTGTGTTCCTCTAAAATAAGTTTCCGTCGGGCATTGATCGTTCTTTTTTTCCCTTTAGATCGTGTCAACATAATTTCATGGAGTAATTTCAAGCTTCCGACGGGTTCCCCGCTCAACGCCACGTCCATCTCGAAGCCTCTAAATGGAAAACGGGCATAAAAGGGATCAGGTGATAGGTGAATTAGTTTACAGTTCTTATTAGGGCTTACAGTTCTTGGTATCCACGGCACGGAACTTTCAATTACAAGAACTAGGTCTGCGTCTGGTAAGTGTTGTCCCGCAGTAAAACCCCAATTCATCGGGTGGCCAGAAGGTAAGGCGGGCACGTCTACTTGGGTAACAGGAAGACCAAAGTCTGTAGCGAATGCATCTAACACGTCAAAGGCATATTCGCGGCAACCCAGCTTTCCTGATACGATCAGGGGTTTCTCAGCCTTTAAAATTAAATCTGATGTTCTCTCAAGAGTGGAGATATCCGGTATACTGACAGTGCTTCCCGAAGGGCGGGAACGTGGCGAATTACTGGGAGACTTTGCTTTGCTTCCTAGAACCTCTCTGGGCAGAGTTAGGTACACTGGACCTCGAGGCTCCGAATTGGCGATATCGAGGGCACGTCCTATTAAAGTGTCTACGGGTTGGTCGTTTCTAAGCTCATAATCCCATTTGACATATTCTCGAACCATTCCCCCTTGATCGAAGTTTTCCTGTCCCCAATGGATGCCGACGTTTCGGGAGCCAATATTACCGGTTTCTGTTAGAGGTGTGCGTCCCGCCATTAGGAGGGTGGGAACGTTATCTCTTGAAGAATTCATTAGACCGCAAATTGTATTAGCAGTTCCGACGGTAACGTGAACCATAACTCCCGCCGGCTTTCCAACTATACGATAATACCCCTGTGCCATTGAAATTGCGACATTTTCGTGGGGTACAGTCAAAAATTTAGGGGTAGGATTACCTTTCTGTGATGCCGTTACTAGGGCTTCTATAATTGGGGCAAAATCCGTGCCGGCATTTGCAAAAATATATTCAATTCCGTGATCATAGAGTGCTTTCAAAAACACCTCAGCGACCGTCATTTCAGTGGAGTCGTCCATTATGACTTAATGTCCCTCAAAATATCATTATTGGAAGTTGATCCCTGTTATCTCATTTGACAGTATTCTATCGATCCATTTTGCTGTGGTCCAATAGTGATTTGTGTGAGGTTTCAATGAGCAGAAGTATCGAACTATCCGCAACGGCGATTAGAAAAAAAATTGGTCATCCAATAATAGATGGGGATGGTCATGTCGTAGAGACACCAATTGTATTGCTCGACTACGTAAAACAAATAGCAGGTTCCGAAGTTGCAAGTCGATATGAAAAAATGGGACCTTGGTTTCGTAAGCGGGAATTCAAAGAAATATTTTGGGGAATGCCCTCTGGGCCAAACTCAATAGATAGAGCAACTGCCATGTTACCGCAGCTTTATGCGGAACGCCTCGAAGAAGCAGGAATTGATTTTGGCATCGTTTATTCCACTGCAATATTACCCCTTATGCACCAGCGTGTTGACGAATTGCGTCAGGTGGGACATCGGGCACTAAATACGATGTTGGCGGATATGTTCAGAGATGTAACACATAAATTAGCTCCTTCCGCAGGCATACCCATGTTTACTCCAGAAGAAGCCCTTGATGAATTAGAGTATGTTGTAAAAGAGTTGGGCTTTAAGGCTGCAACTTTTGGAACAGAAATTCGAGTCCCACCTAAGGAAGTTAGCGAAGTATCTGAAGAATTAGGGGACTATATTATCGATATTTTCCCCGTGGCATTGGACGCCCATCGTGATTATGATCCGGTTTGGCAGAAGTGCCTAGAGCTTAAAATCCCCGTTGCAAGTCATACCGGTGCACGGGGTACATTGGGATATCGTTCTTCCCCATCCAACTATGTTTTCAATCATTTGGGAGGCTTTGCAGAAGCCGGAAATTATTTTTGCCGATGCTTATTCCTCGGAGGAGTTACTCGACGTTTTCCAGGTCTGAATTTTTCTTTTCTTGAAGGGGGTGTCGGGTGGGCTTCCCAGCTCTATAACGACCTCGTCGAACACTGGGAAAAGCGTAATGTTAATTTCTTATGTGAGAACCTAGATCCGTCAAGATTGGACTTGGAACTTTTAGGGGACATGGCAGAGAAATATGGTGGCGGACTTCTAACCCCGGAAAAGGTAAAGGCTCAACCTAAAGGGTCTAGAATGGGTGGGGTTATATCTGATTTGGAAATTGACGAATTCAAAGCTTGTGAAATTTCTTCTGTTGAAGAAATTGCGGACCTCTTTTCGGTACCATTTTATTTTGGTTGTGAAGCGGATGATAGATTAAATGCTGTCGCCTTCGATAAACGTCTCAACCATTTCGATGTTGAGTTAAAGGCTATGTTTGGTTCTGATATAGGTCACTGGGATGTCCCCGATATGACCAAATGTGTACCTGATGCCTACCAAATGGTAGAAAATGGTTTGATAAGCGAAGATAATTTTAGGGACTTCATGCTAACTAATCCGGCAGAATTTTTTACTAGACAGAACCCGGAATTTTTTAAAGGCACAGTACTTGAGGGTTATAAAATTTGAAAGTTTCATCCGAAGTTCTCCGTGAACAGCTCGGCCTGATTTTTAGGGTTTGGGGTATGCCCGCTGAGTTCATCGAAATGACTTCCCGAGTTATGATAGATACAGATCTTCACGGGATCGACTCTCACGGAATTGGCATGTTGTCCGTTTATAATAATTGGAGAAAGATGGGCCGGATAATTTTTGATGCTCCCATCACCGTTGTGACAGATCTGCCTTCATTATGTCTTATTGATGGAGGCGGTGGTTTGGGACATCCCGTTGGCATACAAGGCATGAAAATTGCGATTACCAAGGCACAAGAGACAGGTCTTGGTATGGTTAGTGTTCGGCAGTCAAATCATTTTGGGGCTGCTGGTTATTACGCAAGAATGGCATTAGAGCACGACTTGATAGGTATTGCTATGACGGGTACACCTGGTTCCGCAGTTGTACCTACTTTCGGAAAAAAGAATATGTTAGGAACAAATCCGATCGCATTTGCTGCACCGACGCGACGCAATCCACCGTTTGTTTTGGACATGGCAACGAGCACAATTGCAATCGGTAAATTGGCAGTCGCGAAACGGCTTGGTTTGCCGGTTAAGGAAGGTTGGGCATTGGACGAAGATGGAAATCCGACTACGGATCCGGTTGTAGCGCGAGAGGCAAGAAAGCTTACACCCTTGGGTGGCACCCGTGAGTTAGGAAGTCATAAAGGATATGGCCTTGCTGCCATGGTGGACATCCTTTCGAGTACGCTTTCAGGTGCTGGTATCTTGTGTGTCACAAGAGATAAGGGGGAAGAATTTAATATTGGTAGGGTTGGACACTTTTTTTTGGCACTAAATCCGGCGACGATAAGGGGAGACGATGGTTTTCCAGATGAGCTTGATGATTTGATAGATGTTCTTCATGCAACACCACCCGTTAAAAAGGATCAGCCGGTTCTAGTCGCTGGTGATCCAGAATGGGAAGCTTTCAAGATACGTACCAAGATAGGTGTTCCTGTTTCGGAGCAACTTGCGCGAGAAATCAAAAATGTGGCCGACGAAGCAGGGGTGGCATATCTACTCAAAAACTAGAAAAAGAGATAACTAACTGAGAAAAAAGTATAATTTTTTGATATTCAAAATCCAATTCTTATTGGATGTCCGGTTGTAGTTTCCGACAATAAGGTTCGTCTGGGAAGGCCACCAGAGGCCATACTTGAAATAATTTAAGTCTATAAAAACTAATGGTAATAGCTTGGTTATCTAGTCACCTACAAGAGGCTATTCCCTGAAATGAGGTGGGCGGCGCCCTGTTGCCAATCGATGTCCCGTTCCAGCAATAGCGAAGCTGAACGTACATTATAGCATTCGCCGTTAAAGGCTGCAGATGGTGTTTTCCCTATTTCATATTCCTTTACAAGTTTTAACAAAAGTTTTCGAAAAGCTATGACAGCGGTGTCAGAAGTGCCGAGATGTTCTTTGGAACGGTCTACAATCCCTCCCATACTTTCTTGCACGGCTGCATCTTGATTTGGAATTCCTTCTATTCCGGTAAAATTTTCTGTTTTTTGGACTTCCCGGTTAATTAGGTAGTCATTACCAATGTTTTGGACAGGTAAATAGTCGGCGGTGATGGGGCCCCACATTCCATTTTTGCCTGACAAAAAATCATATGTGGATTTTTCGTAGTTGTTATGGGGATGTGCGCCGAAGGACCATGACCAGGTATTATAATTATCTATCGGTACCCAAGCATGACCATTATAGGGTTGGTCTCCTGAGTGTTCGAATTCTCCTACTGGAGGGATCATCGTGTAAAATGGCAAAAGAAATTGCGTGATACGCCAATAATAATTTTTATCGCCCGCATGACGTCTTGCCCCAATTGATAAACCGAAATCGGTTTCCTTGATAAAAAATACCGGATGGCGATCTTGAGAGTGCAGCTTGTTTCGGGGAACCTTGACTTCTGTAGTTAGCTGCTTATCCGAACGACTATGAAGAAAGGAAATATGGCTGGAATCGATACCCCCTTCCACCGCCTGGGCCCAATTACATTGTTGCAGACGCTTGGTCGCATACCTCTGTGACGCAGGCAGTGTAGACCATTCAAAATTTGGTGGTTCCGGGGTAAACTCTTTGGGTCCCATATAGACCCAAATGACCCCTCCTCTTAAAACTGTAGGATATGATTTAATCTGGATTTTGTTAGCCAAGCGGCTATCGTCGGGTTCCGATGGCATGTCCACGCATTGTCCAGTAACATCATATTTCCAGCCGTGGTAAACACAACGTAACCCGCATTCCTCATTTCGTCCAAAAAATAAATTTGCCCGCCTGTGCGCGCAATAAGCGTCCAGAATACCGATCTTGCCTTCTGTATCCTTAAAGGCGACTAAATCTTCTCCCATAAGTCGAAGTCGTACGGGTGCACCATCGGGTTCTATAATTTCTTCTTCCAGAAGTGCCGGCATCCAGAAGTGGCGCAGTAGATTTCCCATGATGGAACCTGGCTCAATCAGGGTGAGAAGATCATTGTTTTCTGAAGATAACATGCAATCCTTATTCCAGCCTGGAGTAAGGCTTTACCTCTAATGTCCAAAATTTACAAAAACAAAATGTTCAACTTATTTGGGAACGTGGAATCCTATTCGTATTTCTATGTATTTGTAAACGTTATATTGTATCCAAAATAATTTCTGAAATACTAAGGCATATTTTCAAAGGTGATGCACTGAGCTAAGCTAAGCTAAATGAGCTTCTGCTTTGCGGACCATTATAAAAAGAATTTACGGGAGGTCCAATTTGGCAAATACAGAGGGAAGTCGACTTCTTACCGAAGTAGGCCCAAGCATTGTAATGGGCGTAGCTAACCCGACTGGCAAATTAAATTTAATGAGTTGAGGTTTAGGGTTTGTTTAATTTCGTTATACATCGAATTTATGTATCGGTTTTGGTGGCTATCACGGTATCCATGATTGGGTTCAGCCTCTTACGAATTTCTGGAGATTTAGCAACGGAATTGGCTGGCGAAGATGCAACAACGGAGGAAATAGCTGAAGTAGCAAAGGCATATGGCTTAGATAGACCGTTTCATGTTCAATATTTTGATTGGGCGGGCAAGGCTTTGCGTGGAGACTTAGGGCGCTCTTTGTTTACAAATGAGCTGGTGGTGGAATTAATCACCGACCGCATTGGCGTGACTTTTAAGCTGGCTATTTATTCTCTTATTCTCGGACTTTTGCTCGCTGTTCCACTTGGAGTTTTGGCCTCTACCCGACCCAACACTTGGATAGATAGAATGGCGTTAGGACTGGCAGTCTTTGGGCAAGCAATTCCCAATTTTTGGCTAGCACTAATAATGATTTTGTTCTTTGGTGTTACGTTACGCTGGTTACCAATTTCAGGTTCCGAAACAGAATGGCATTTTGTAATGCCCACCCTGACCTTGGGTTTAACCGTAATGCCTCAATTTATGCGCCTTACAAGAACTGGCATGCTGGATGTGCTGGATTCTGATTTTATTCGGACGGCAAGAGCTAAGGGCCTCAACCCGATCCGGGTTTTATTCAAACATGCATTGCGGAACGCTATCTTGCCAGTAATTTCTCTTGCTGCCGTGGTGTTGGGTTTCTTACTTGGTGGTTCAGTAATAATGGAGTCAATATTTGCGTTAAATGGGGTTGGGTTTTTAGCTTTCGAGTCCATCCAACGACAAGATTTCCCGGTGGTTCAATCCATCGTGGTGATGTTATCCTTTATCTATATCTTATTGACTTTTTTATCAGACGTTATTAACGCCCAACTTGATCCTCGAATTAGGCTGGGCTAGATAGATGATCCAAGTAAATACAGATATAACAGCGCCTATAGCCACTTCCCATCCAAGGGAAGAAGAAATAGACGAATTCGAAATTTCAGTTCCTTCTCCACCCGAGCTGATGAAACGACGGGCTAAGAAGCACGTGGGTTTTATAATAGGTGGAACAGTTGTAGTCCTAGTGCTGATCTTAGCAGTATTTGCACCTGTTATTGCGCCATCAGACCCTTATGACCAGACTTTGACAAACCGCCTTCTACCTCCAATATGGCATGAAAAAGGGAGTTGGTCTCATCCCTTTGGCACGGATGCACTTGGCCGAGATTATTTTAGCAGGGTAATCTTTGGTGCTCGAATTTCCTTGATGATCGGTTTTTTTGCTGCAGCTGTTTCGGCTGTTGTGGGTTCGGCTCTTGGCATGGTTGGAGGATATTTTGGAGGAAAAACAGACGCTGTTGTAATGTATTTGATTAACGTAAAATTGGCGCTGCCAGGACTCCTCGTCGCTCTTTCCTTGGTATCTGTTTTCGGTGGCTCTTTAATTGCGTTGATATGTATTCTAGCATTTCTATTTTGGGACCGTTATGCTGTTGTAACGCGTTCCGTCACTCAGCAAATTCGCACCAACGACTATATTACTGCGGCACAGGCTGTGGGGGCATCTCGTTTACGCATTATCGTCGGTGAAGTGCTGCCTAACCTGATGAACCAAATTATCGTAATAGCGAGCCTGGAAATGGCCGTTGCGATTCTTGTCGAGGCAGCTCTCTCTTTTCTCGGCCTTGGTATACAACCTCCTACACCTTCATGGGGGTTGCTGGTTTCTGAGGGACGTTCATTTATGTTTTTTAAACCGTATTTAGTCACTATCCCCGGGTTAGCGATATTCATTTTGGTGATATCAATTAATATGATGGGCGATGGGATACGTGATATCACTGCTCCTGAAGGTCGAAATTAGGTGATCTAGAATGACCGACGATAGTCGCGTACTCGACGCAAAAAATCTGTCGGTCGAAATAGAAGTGCCTGCGGGAACGCTTCACGCTGTGACCGATGTAACTCTTCACGTGGATAAGGGAGAGACACTGGGCATTGTTGGTGAATCGGGGTGCGGAAAATCGATTACCTCTCTGGCTATCATGAATTTACTACCAAGTAAGGCAACCCGTACGGCGAGCAAATTGCAACTGGAAGGTAAAGATCTTCTTTCCCTTAGTGAACGGGAGCTTGCCAGCCTGCGAGGTAATAGTATGGGAATGATATTCCAGGATCCGATGACATCCCTTAATCCCGTATACCGGATTGGAGAACAATTGGAGGAGGTTTATATCCAACACGGTAAGGGAAATCGCAAAGAGGCTAGGGAACGTGCTGCATACCTCCTAGATAAGGTGGGCATCATTGCTCCGAGAGAACGTTTATCTCAATACCCACACCAGCTTTCAGGCGGCTTACGTCAGCGAATGATGATAGCTATGACGCTAATGTGTGAGCCTGGTCTTGTCATAGCAGACGAGCCAACCACCGCTCTTGACGTGACTATGCAGGCCCAAACACTAAACTTGTTAAGTTCTTTGCAGGACGAATTTAAAATGGGTTTGATCTTAATCACCCATGACTTGGGAGTGGTAGCACGTATGGCGGATCGCGTGCTAGTAATGTATGCGGGTAAGGCGGTAGAGACCGGGACTTCTCAGCAAGTATTTGATCATCCGACGCACCCTTATACTCAAGGACTAATTCAGTGTATTCCGGTTCCAGGAAAGACCTCAAATGACGGAAGGTTAGGTTCTATAAAAGGAATGGTGCCGGCCCTGATTGGGGAACTGCGGGGGTGCATGTTCCGTAATAGGTGCGTTTATGTTTCCGGGAAATGCCATACAAGTGAGATTGAATTCAATGAAATTAATCCGGGACGGGGGTACAGATGCCTTTTGGAGGAGAGTGAATGTGCCCGTAATTTAGAAGGTAATTTAGCTGCTGGGACTGTTAAATGACATCTCATTCCTCAAATTCTAATATGCAACCGGCAGGTAAACCAAACGAACAACACCCGGCTTTGGAGTGCAAGAATGTCGGATGCACTTTTATGATTGGTAAAGGCATTTTGTCGCCGAAAAAACCGCTTCGTGCGGTCGATGACGTCAGTTTGAAAATTAACCGAGGACAGGTATTTGCGGTTGTGGGAGAATCTGGTTGCGGTAAGACAACTTTGGCTAGAATGCTCTTAGGTTTGTTGGAACCAACGGATGGAGAAATATATCTGGATGGACAGCCGATTAGTGAGGTTAGATCAGATGTAATTTCTAGAAAGGTTCAACCGGTCTTTCAGGATCCTTACTCGTCACTTAATCCACGTAAGACAATCGAATCAATTATTTCGTTACCACTTAGAGTTCACGACATAGGTACAAAAGAAAGTCGGATGGATCGTGTCTCAGAGTTAATGCATCTAGTAGGTCTGCCGAGTCGTTTAATCCATTCTTATCCCAACCAATTGTCAGGCGGACAGCGCCAGAGGGTAGCTATTGCAAGGGCATTGATCATGGAACCAGGAATTATTGTCTGTGATGAACCCACATCGGCACTCGACGTATCAGTACAAGCACATATTCTTAATCTACTCCAAGATCTTAAGGACAAATTCAATCTGACCTATATATTTATTAGCCATGATCTTGCGGTAGTAGAACATCTGGCCGATTGGGTGGCAGTTATGTATCTCGGGCGATTGATTGAGTTTGGATCGGCGTCGGAAGTGCTCCGAAACCCTCTACATCCGTATACTCAGGCACTGATGGAGTCGGTGCTAACTCCGGATCCTCGTAAGGGGTTACCAGAGATCACTTTCGGTCGTGGTTTACCTAACCCCCTGGAACCCCCTTCTGGATGTAATTTTCATCCGCGTTGCTCCAAAATCATAGACGGTTGCGACAGCAAAATGCCCAAATTATTACCAGAAAGTGATCGCCTTGTTGAGTGCCATCTTTATAATTAAATTTAATGTTAATTCCGCCAGAAACCATCCTTATCAATTTGATGTAGTGCTTCAAGTTCTACCTTGGTAGGCGAAGTTGTTTCTTGCACGTTGGGTGCTGATTTAAGGTCCCATCCTGTATTTTCTATAATTTCATGCACCGTGTGGTTTGGGTGATAGGCGGTTAGGTGTAGTTCATTTTCGGGACCATATGGCCTAAGAATCGCCCGATCTGTGATTACGACTGCTGGTCCCCCTCCGATTAATCCTGCCTTTTTTCGTTCATTGCCACCGCCAAGAAAACCAGGTGAAGTGATATAGTCGACTTTTTTGACCAGTCTATGCTTTTCATGGTTCATAATAACAATCAGGCGTTCTGCCATGGATGCAATATCTGGAGCACCTCCAGAGCCCGGCAACTTCACGTCAGGGTCGTCAAAATCGCCGATGTAGGAGGTATTAATATTCCCATAGCGATCAATCTCTGCGCCACCGATAAAGCCGGCGTGAACTCTACCGCCACTGAGGAGGCCCATAATTTGGATTAATCCCGTTGTCCAGGCGGCCCCAAGCTGGTTAGGTCCGTCACACATTGTATAAAGCATGTCCTTTGCCGGTTCATAACGTGAAACACCACTTTCAAATAACCCTACTGCATTAGGGGCGTGGGTTAATCTCGCCACGCCATAAGCTGTAATCGGTAAGCGCATGCCCACGAATATTCGTTCGTAATCATTTATTTCTCTTGCTGCTGCAATTATCATCAATTCTTGGGTTGAATAATTTTCTGGCATCAGTTCACTCGGCAGCATAATTGGCTGGTGCAGATGGAGCATCACCAATAATACGTAATGTCTCCAATCGATCACCAAGTTTACTTCGGTACGCTTCATGATCAGGTAAATGTCTTACCCATTCATCGCACCAGTTTTCAAACCCTGCAAGGTCGCGGGTCTCTTGATGGTAATTAAGAAAAAATTCATGATCCCTCTTCCATCGCCCTATAAGAGGTGAGGGGTGACACGCGGCTGGAACATGACATACTGCATTGACACCAAAACCCGGTATAAGAACTCTACCGGGATCGGATGCTATAACTTCTGGTTCGACGATTTGATCGGCCAGGATGATGATTTTTTCTGCGGCAATTGAAGCCTCTTGGGTAAGACCGGTGGATCCCCAGATATGGGAATTTCCAAAGCGATCGGAGCGTTGGACAACTAGAAAGGCAATATCCGGTTTTAAAGCTGGAACAAGAGCGACTGGTTCAGGTTCATCAGAAAAAGGGTTTGTTGACATTTTAATCGAAGTATTTGACTTTGTAATGTCTGATCCCAAAATCGATTTTACCGGGATATAAGGTAGCCCGTAAGCACCTGCAAAAAATGCCATTCCAATCGAGAAATTTGAATAGTCATTAATTTTGATAGAATTTGGAATACCCTGTTCGGCCGCGCGCCGATAATTGTGTCCCATTCCACCTGATACGTTGCCAACCCAGGCGCCAGTGACTGTCTTGACACACCCAGAGCCTATTAACATATCCGTGGAAATGTCGGAGATAGGAGCAATCATATTTAGGTTTTGAAGACCTTGGCGTATCAACTCGTGGGTCACAGCAAATGGAATAGCATTTTCGAGCGCTGCGCCCAATACGACACTCGAATTGTCAGAGACGAATTCTCTGATTGCCTCTGAAATACCGCAAAGTTTACTAACGTTAATGAGCCGTTCCTCCTCGAATTAGCTATTAATGTTGTTATAATTTGCGGGGATAACTAGCAAATCGATCCCAAAGGGACAACGGCGTATAATGAATTTCATCGGGAATTTGTCAGGCTACCTTAAAAAGTGGATGCATGCGGATAAAAAAATTTTGACGTTATGACTTAGGTTTTATGTCGAGGTATTTCGTTGTTAGATGATTTTAAGTCCAGGTCGCAAATCCCATCGCATTTCCCGTCCCCGCTTCCGATCGGTAACAGGGTATATATTCGAAGGTGTCGATAGACAGTCCCGATTCTTTAAGAATACCGGCAACGGTAATCCAGTTCTTTGTTTCTGATGTACCAGAGCGAAAGAGTTTATCGGGCTCACTGGTTATCGCCTCCTCATCATTATTCTTGAAACCTTCAATCATTCTTGCATCGTGTTCTTCATCGATGACGAAATGGCTCAAACCGCCAGACGCCACAATTCCAACCGTTTGGTCACTATTCCAGTTCTGAATCGCTTTAGCGATCATATTGCCAAACTGAAAACAACGTTTCGGTGTAGCTTGGTTGGGAGGGTAAAAGGTGTTTAACATAATTGGTACAAACGGAATTGGATCATCTTCACAAATACGGCGTTGTACAAAACCAAATGCATGGCCTATGCCAATTTTTCCGTCTTCTCCTTGGGGGATCATCGCTGACGTAGCGATGTCGAAGCCATCATTCTTGGCGGTCATGATAATTTCCATGGCAAGATCGGGAACGGTTTCGTATCGCACATCCTCCGGAGTACGGTAATTCATTGCGGCAATGGCGAGGCCTTTTGATTTTTTCTCGATTTTCTTTGCAGGTGGCCGGTTATAGACGTGGTTACCATAGAAGACAGCAAAAGTTGGCATGTTTTCAGGTTGAAACCACTCATGCTGGTCGTCGCCTACAATTACTATGACGTCCGGCTTAACCTTACGGATATGGTTGGCCAGATTGGCTATATTCTCCTGGCACCTTGCATACCGTTCGTTTTTAACCTGCTGTTCGATTTGGGCTTCTAAATTTTCCCCTCTACGCAGTTTTCTAAGTTGATCCCATCCATATTTCTCACCACGATATTCTAGCGCAGGATTTTTACGATCGTCTTCGGCCCGTAGATGCCACATATCTGGCGGCGTACCCAATAGGGGTCCGTGAGAGGTTCCCAAACCACATATAATTTTGGCCATGTAAATAAGATCTCCTTTGAGATGATTAGGCTATCTTAGTTGATGTTTGGCTTCAAACCTTTAGAGTTTAGCCAATGATCCATATCTAGCAATTAATAATGGGGGGAATAATATGATTATCGATTGCCATGCTCACGTAAGTGCGCCAGTAGAACTATGGGCCTATAAGGCAGGGTTGCTCTCTCATCGTGGGGCACATGGGCGAGGCAAGGTCAATGTGTCAGATGAGCAAATCAGGTATGCAGTAGAAGAACATAAAGAAGCCTTTCCGCATCCGCATCTTCCTTATATCGATAAAGTTGGTACTGATATGCAACTGATTTCTCCGCGACCTTTCCAACTTATGCATTCTGAAAAACCTGCAAAGCTGGTGCAGTGGTTTCATGAGGAAGTTAACAATATTATTCACCGCGAAACCCAGCTATATCCCGACCGTTTCGTAGGTATTGCAGGGATCCCAACTGTTGGGGGAGAGCCATTAGATATTGCGATTGCAGAACTTGAGCGATGTGTCAAAGAGCTTAATTTCAAAGGGTGCCTCTTAAATCCTGATCCTTACGAGAATTCTGGCGAACACCCTCCAGCCATGGGGGATGCTTACTGGTACCCGCTTTACGAAAAACTCTGCGAGTTAGATGTTGTGGCTCATATTCATGGCACGGGGTCACGTTCCGAACGCGAACCCTATTCATTGAGATTTATTAATGAGGAGACGACAGCCGTCTATGGATTGGTTAATTCCAACGTGTTGAAAGACTTTCCCGACTTAAAAATTGTCGTTTCCCATGGAGGGGGAGCTATTCCTTATCAGTTGGGACGTTTTCAAGCAGGTTCAATGCGCAGAAAAGAAGGGGACAGGTTCATAGATGGAATGAAAAAACTTTATTTTGATACTGTCTTATATACCAAGGATGCCATTGAGCTTCTGCTCAAAACTGTCGGTCCAGAAAACGCGCTGTTTGGAGCGGAGTGTCCAGGCGTTGGATCAAAGGTCAACCCAGAGACTGGTCGAGAAATGGATGATATCCAGCCATATTTCCATGAAATTGAGTGGCTGTCTGATGAAGACCGTGAAAATATTTTCTGCAATAATGCGAAACGAATATTCAAGCTAGAAGTTTAAAAGGTCTATTAAATACAGTTGGGGGGCAGAATGGGCACTGTCATTGACGTACATACTCACATGTTAAACGATAAGTGGCTGCAGACAATTCTAGATCATGGAGGTCGCTATAGTCTCAAAGAGTTAGGTGAGCAACGGGTAATCCATTATGATGGCGCTCCATTCATGACACTGATGGATGGGATGTTTGACTATCAAAATCGAATTGAGGCCATGGACAAAGCCGGTGTTGATATAGCTGTGGTTTCCTTGACGTGTCCTAGTGTCTATTGGGGAGGGGAAGGGGTAAGTACTGCTACCGCTCAAATGATGAATGACGATATGGCTAATCAGCAATCGAATTACCCCGATCGTATTCGCTGGTTTGCTACACTTCCATGGCAATATTCGGAAAAAGCAGTTCAGGAACTAGAGAGGGCCAGCCGCATGGGTGCTTTAGGTGTCTTTGTATCTGCAAGTATTAGCGGTGCTTCTTTAACCGATCCATCATTTGCGGTGGTCTGGGATGCGATTGATAGGCTTGAGATGCCGGTTCTCGTCCATCCAGGAGCGCCGCCCGGCGTTGCCGAAATGGATATGGAGCGATTTAATCTCGTTTTTTCTGTTGGTTTTATGTTTGATACCACTCTTGCCATTGCACGGATGATTTTTGATGGATTTTTTGATCGTTACGAAAATATCAAGATTATAGCCTGTCATGCAGGAGGTGCGTTACCCTACCTTGTCGGGCGCTTTGATACCGCGTTTGAAAAAATGCCGCCATGTCGAGAAATAATTTCCGAGCGGCCAAGTAGTTATTATAACCGATTATATTTTGATTCCATCTCGTACACACAAGAGGCATTAGAGCTTTGCCTGAACGTAGCTGGAAGTGAAAAACTTCTTTATGGGTCAGATTATCCCCATAATGTCGGTGATATGGAGGGGTGTTTGTCTCGTGTAGAGGCTTTACCAAGTAATGTTCAAAATGCTGTTAAAGGCGGTAATGCAATGAAACTGTTTGGATTGTAGGAGGTAAATTAGTTAATGGGCACAAATATTTCTGACCGACTGTTAAAATTGGATACTTGTGCTGTTTCCGATGCTATGGATGCGCTCGGCTTATGGGGTACGGTAAACGAAATAAATCCAATTTCGGTGCGTCGCCGTATCGCCGGCCGAGTTCAGACGGTAAAGTTGGGGCCGGCGAGTAAAATAATTCCTAAGTCTCACCTTTGTTCCGCTGCGATAGATGCATCTGATCCAGGTGACGTGATTGTTGTTGAAAATCATACAAGAGAAGATGCTGCCGGTTGGGGCGGTATTCTATCCACGGCGGCGAAACACAAGGGCGTGTCCGGAACGATTGTTGATGGACCTGCACGGGATGCAGACGAGAGTATAGATTTAGACTATCCTGTGTTTGCCCGTTCTACTGTTTCTTCAACTGCCCGCGGGAGAATTGTTGAACATGCTTGGAATGTCCCCGTTGTCATCGGAAGGGTGAACGTTGAACCGGGTGATTTGGTCATTGCCGATTCTAGCGGTGTAGTTTTCATTCCAAAAGACCAAGAGGAGGAAGTTGTTGCAAAGGCGGAGGAAATCGCAGCTAAAGAAATTGCGATGGCCGAGGCAGTTCGCTCTGGTGAACCGGTTAGCCAAGTGATGGGTGGCAGTTACGAAAAGATGTTGGTATCGAGCGGTTAGGCCGAAGACCATTTTGTGATTTTGAATGACGTTCTATGATTAATCTCGATTAATCCGTCCTTTAGACAATCCCAAAGGTGGCATTACTTTCAACACTGAATTAATTTGGTTGATTGTATTCACAACAGTTGTTCGGGCCGGTCCACGGCCCGCAAAGATGCGGGCCGCAAACAATACTAACTGATTTCTATTTCCAGCGTATTCCGCCTAATCTAAAACCTATGGGCGAAATTACGATTTTATCCATCTCTATTTCTTTTGTGTGAATAAATACACCTGGTCGCAAGGATATCGGCATGATCCATCTTTGTTCATTAATGCGATCATACGCCTGTTTATAGATTTCCCGCCTTTTAGCAACGTCGATGGTGGCGTCACCCTTTTTCCGGAGTCCGTCTATAATATCGTCTCTCCAAAAATCGCGACCGGTTTTTGAAAACCAGTAGTTCATTGTAGATGAGGCATCAGGAAGTCCTCCTGAGCTCCAGTGAGCAACGAGAATAGCCTGTTTCCCTTGCTTTTGAGCTTTTCTATAGGCACCGAAGCTCAACTTTTTAATCGTTGCCTTAACACCAATTTTTCTAAGTTCGCCACCTACAGCTTCGGCAACACCATAGGCACCAGGAAAAGAATTTATGACGAGGCTAAATCCTTCTCCATACCCGGCTTCTTTCAAAAGAGATTTAGCTTTCGCCCTATCGAATGCCGGAGGTTGACTAGAAAAGTCACATCCAACTTGAATTCGTAAACAAAGAGCCGGAATGACATGTTTTTCAGGATCCCCCCCAGGTACGACAGCCTTAATAATCAATTTGCGATCAATGGCCCTCATTAAGGCCTCTCTTACCTTTATATTTTTGAGAGCCTCAACTTTTGAGCGACCCACGCTATCAATAGCCATGTAAAAATAATTCACACCGGTAGTGCTTGAAAGATTAAAACGTTGGTCTTTGAGCATTTCATCAGCAAGAGATTTGGGTACGCCGTGCATTAAGTCGATACCACCTACCATCAACTGGGCCATTTGGGTTTGCATATCCGGCATTGGGATACCAATAATTGTACCAATTTTTGCGGCGGGTTTGGCTGCATTACCGTGTTTATAATCTGGATTTTTAACCACCTTTATTCCAGTGGATCGGTCAATAGAAACTACCTTATAACGACCCGTTCCTATAGGATGTTTTCCGAAATCGCTTTTTACCTTGAGTTTTCCGTGAACGTCAGACGGAAACATGACAATTGTTACGCCAAGTCTAGCCAAGGCGGGGCCAAATGGTTTTTTGGAAATTATCCGTACAGTATAATTGTCAATCTTTTCTGCTACTTTAACCCAGCTGTAGCTGCTCTTGAAACGGAACCTGATCTTGGGGTCAGCAGCCCAATTTAGCGTATAGACAACGTCATCAGCATTAAAGTCAGACCCGTCGTGAAACTTTATACCCTTCTTGAGTTTTACTTCGAGAGTGGTTGGGTTAATTTGTTTCCAAGACTGAGCTAAAAGCCCTTCATATTTTCTTGTATTAGGATTATACGACAATAAAGCATCAAGCACCTCTCGCTCGAACAATCCCGTTTCCGGTCGCGCGTTATAAATAATAGACATCAAACCGACTTGTTCACGCAAACCAATGCGTAAAGTGTCTTTAGATTTCTGCGCAACGGCGATATCCGTTACCAACAAGACTGCGACAGATAGAAGTCCTGCAACCAGCAGTGAATACGAATCAGACTTTTTCATTATTTTCTCCCGTTGTTTTAATTAGGTATAGTTTGTTAATTTTTTTCGCGCAGAACAACATACATTTTTATTTTATTGTTATACCAGCCTTGCCTAAATATTTATTTTCCAGGATTTAGAGCTTTCCAAACTTTTTCAGAAGTTAGTGGCATTTCCAAATGTCTTATGTTTTGGTCTGCTAAAGCGTGATTTACGGCATTCATAACTGCCGGCAGGGCGCCAGTGGTAACGGATATCGCCGTTGCGCAGAAATCTAAAGACACTTTACGCATTGGTTTGC
>JYMV01019515.1_pt1 | contig 41251 bp, 41 predicted proteins | sample 338911 | NCBI WGS metagenome assembly JYMV01 (sample SAMN03354496, study PRJNA234377) | hydrothermal vent metagenome | biome: Deep sea; feature: Hydrothermal plumes at the Eastern Lau Spreading Center, Western Pacific Ocean; material: Seawater | place: Tonga | collected 2009 | depth 2000 m m | reverse complement strand
AAGCTGCTCCTCATAAAACTCACAGAGCTTGTCTCACAAATCGTTTTCAAGAAGCCATAAGGGTTTTGTCCAGGATCCTTACCGTCGGTCAGCAAGGAAAAATGCAGGGAATATCTTGAATTATTGAAGACGCCATTTTTCGGACCCGCCATCAATGCTTGAAACCAAAAATTCAGCCAAGTTGTTCAAGCAATTCAAGGTGGGCGGTATTTCTTTTCTCAAGTCTCTCAAAGATGGAAAAGCCACAGAAAGCGAGATTTTAGACTTCAAGCTGGCAAAAAATTCTCAGCCGCCCTTAGAAACTGAAGACAAGTCGAACTTTTCCAAAGCCATTTCCGGCTTTTCCAACACGGCTGGCGGTGTTCTTGCCTGGGGAATCTACTGCGCAAAAGATGGAAAGGGCGAAGATTGCGTTTTAGACTGCCGTCCAATTGATAATGTCAGCGTCATCAAAACTGAAGCGGAACAATTTCTTAGCCAGTGCTCTTCGCCTGCAGTCCAAGGTGTCGAGTTTCATTGCGTCTTTGAAAATGAGTCGAAAGCAAGCGGCTATCTCATTATGCATATTCCAAAATCGGCCGTCCTGATCGAAAGCGTGTTCAAGAAAAACAAAGGCTTCTACGAGCGTTCTGGCACTTCCTTCGTTGAAATGAGTGCCCAGCGACTGGTTGCCAAAGCCAAGCACAAACCATTTTCTAAAGTGCTCGCGCCTTATCTTAGATTCACTGCTTTCTACATAGGGATACTGATCTCATTGCTTATCGGTGTGATCCTGGGCGTGGCCGTCACTAACGAGGCTTCTTATCAGCGCGGTTTTGCTGCCGGAAGGCAAGAAGCCAGAAGCGAAAAATCGAAAGAGGCTTCAGGAGAAGCAAGGCCTGCCTCTAAGCGAAATCTGCCATAGGCAGGAATTATTTTTCTGTCTAATTCCACAGTGACGAGAAGGTCGAATTAGGCGACACTCTCAAAGTAAGCAACGCAATCTAAACTGGCATCCCAAAAGACCCGCTTATCGCGGGTCTTTTACTTTTTTGTGTCCAATTCCACAGTGACAAGATTCAAGTCAAAGAAGAAACTGGACAAACCTACCAGTCGAGGATTTAGCCCCATGCCCCCACTCGAATCGGCTCCCGAAAAGAAAAACAATCAAGACCCTATTTTCGTGCAATCGGTCTTTGACGAGCTTGTCACTGAATACCCAAAAGATCCGGCCCGCTTTGCCCACGTGTACAACCAGCTAAAGGCTGAAAGCGACAATCCAACTACCAGTAATCTTGACCGAGCCGAAAGTTGTAAAAACCTTTGCCTGCTCGATTTTGCAGTCTCTGAAATAAAAGCAAAATCAGGCGACGCGCAGGCAGCAAAAGTCATGTACAACGACGGCGCCACATATTTAGACCGGCTGGAAGAAAGCAATAGCAGCGAGAATTTACGAGTCATAAAATGGCGCGTAATGAAGGAGATATAGAGTCTTTTTTTTCAATGTGTGTTGACAGAGACCCGCCTTTTGGGCGGGTCTCTGCGTTCTTTCTTAACTCCACAAATCCGGCCGGTTCTCTCTAATACTGTAAATTCCGCCGGCTGCGACAATCACATGATCGAGAACCGGAATACCCATCAGCTTGCCCGCCTTTACCAGCTGCTCAGTTGTCTCCAGGTCTTCACGGCTGGGCGTAAGCGAGCCGCCCGGGTGATTGTGCGCCACAAGAATGGCATACGCATTCGACATGACAGCCGCCTTAAAAACTTCCCTTGGATGGACAAGGCTGGCGGATACAGTGCCTTTCGAAATTATGCAATAAGCTGTCACCTCATGCCTGGCATTGAGATGAAAAGCAACGAAATGCTCAGTGTCATAGAATCTAAGCGGCTCTACAAACTTTTCCACATCCTCCGGGCACTGCACAGGAAGCCCCTTGGCGCCTGGCTCCCGAATCAATGCCAGCCTGATTTCCGGCACCATGTACTTGAGATGATTCGCCAGTTTCCTCACGCCTCTCTTTCTCGCCTTCACCTCAGCCGCCGCCACTGCCGCACCCACACCCGCCATAGTCACTACATTCGCCATATCCATAACCCCCTCTGTCTTCTGTCCTCAGCCCGCTGCCCGCGCAGCGCCTGCCCCTCTGCCGGCAAAACGAGCCCAGGGGTCCCGGAGTCAAGCCTCCACGGCACGGGCTTGACTCCGGGCGGGCTCGTTTAGGCTTTCTGCCGGGCAGAAGTGAAGCGGGCAGCTGCCACACAAGGTCTGTACGCGGCAGATGACCTAGCTAAATAAGCTGACTGTGTCGATTGAAAATGCCTTTGAATGGGATTATTTGCAATGTCTAAAGGAGGAAGCCGACAATGCTTGCAACTAGCTGGGAGCGAATTCTCTACATCTACATCGATGACTTTGGACACCCGACTCAATTAGTATCCAACGACTACATAGGTGATGCCGGCGGACTGAAAAGAGCGACTTCAGAAGATCTACCGACGGCGAAAAGTCAACACAAAGGTTTTCGCAACAGATACGTACAAGTCAGATCTCTTCAACCAATCCAAGGAAGAAAGAACTACACAGAAATCCCAGTTAATACCGACAACCCACTCTGGACCGGCAATCTGGGCCAAATAGTCAAAGTCGGTCTCTACGATTGCGAAACGATAAAGCGCGTCGAAGAAAAAGAATACGGCCGTGCCGGCGCCGCCGAACAACGCCGCCAATTGAAAAAACACGGCATTAATCCATATCTTCCAAAACAAGAATAAAAGAAAGCTGCCCTGACCCTAGAGCGACGCCAGGAGCGAGCGCGAAGCGCCATACAAAGAAAAAAAGAACCGAAGAGAAAAAGGCTCAGGCAGGAGCTTTCGCTCCTGCTTAAGACCTTTAGAGCCAGTTTTTTATGCCGCAGAAGAATCTGCAGTTGTTTCTTCAGAAGGTTTCTTGCCGTGAGCATGAAAGCCCGTGAGCGCTACGTAAAAGGCTCTCGTCGGAACTTTAGTGCCTTCTACGTTTTTGTCATAGGAGAAATACTGCATTCTGCCGACAAGTGATACCTCGGCTCCTTTACGGAGGATCTTGATTGCGTTTTCAGCAACACCATTCCAGCACTGGACATCAAAGTAATAGGGTCTGTCCTTATCAGAATAGTCTTTGACTGCCACCGAAAACTCAACGCGGGTGCGCTTCTCTTCTGGATATTCGGTGATTTTAAGATCGTGGGTGATGCGGCCGATGAGATGAATGATGTTGTTCATTAGAAGGCTCCTTTGAGCTAAGTGTTTTAAACACCAGCCAAAAGGACACAAGCGAAGCCTCCGGTTTGGAATTACCACGACGCGCAGCGCCTCGAAGAGGTTGAAAATCGTGGTGATTCCAAACCGGTTGTGTCTCAATCAGAAACACGTGCCAAAGGAGCCTGGAAAGAACAACATCATTCATCAACAAAGGACGCAGCACAGACGACAAAAGTCACCGAAAACGAAGAAGAGAAGCGTGCCTACGAAGAGTCTACGGGCAGTCAAAGACACAAAAACTGATAAGGACAGACTACAAAAACTAGGATGACCAGGGCTGGATAGGAAAAGCAGAAAAGGCATACAAAGTACCACCAGTAAAGGATTTAGAGGTCACAACCAGAGGCTGAATGCAGAATTCAACCGCAAGACAAAAATGTAGAAGGTCGTTCCGACGAGAGCAATTAAACGAGCGCTCACGAGCATTCAAAAGCCAGGCAAGAAACTACTAAGAAGAAACAACGCAAGATTAATCAACGGTATAGAAAACACAAGGACAAAAGGTCAAACTCAGGGGTGAAAGCTAGAGCCAGAGCCTTGGTCTGTAACACTACCACCGACCTTATTCCTGTATCTGGCAATTCCGCCGGCAGCAAAAATATAGAGAAAGAATTTCAACCAGAACAATACCTTTGACCTGTACTCAGTCTCGTCCATGCGACCGATGAAAAATACCAATACGAAAAGAATAAAAAACTGTTCTTTCACAATTACCAAATTCAAATATAGCTGTCCGTGCTCGAGCTCAAGCAACTTGCTTAAGTTACCGGCAAGCAAAAGGAAAGAAGCCGTGAAGAACAGGCGTTCTATCAGCATAAATTGGTGCAGCAGAAGGGTCCTAATTCCAGCCTATCGGAATCGTCCCCAATCGCCTATGTTGCCAGACAACAAGTTCAAAGAATTCCAGATGTAACAATCAGCTAGTTTGATTAGCTCTTGCTTTACGCTCTGCTGCCAGTTTCTTGAATAATTTCGGTCGTCGGAGTTTCCAGCATTCCGGGCAACCGCTTTCATTTCTTGTGCGGTTATCGACCTTTGCACGCCAGATGTGGCTGGGATTATAACGGCAGCGCCACCAAATATACTCAGGTCCGAATGCTCTCAGTTCACTGGCATTAATCCCTTTATTGCGTGTCGGATGTATTTCTGCAGCGAGCTTTGGAAAGAGAATTTGAAGCGAACTTGTGCTCGAAGCTTTCTTTTTACTGCAAAATGGACATCGCATCCTCTTTTTGAAAGGCTCACGCCAACTGTGATCGGAGGCAACCGGACATCGCCACCAAACGGTGGTGCGAAGGCAAACTCTTTCTGGATTGAGGTATAGATTCTTTTTGCGATCGTAGAACTTCAATGCTTCTGGATATTTATCAAGACTTTGCTTTGCCTCTTTGAAGCAATGAGGGCAGCCCGTTCGCTCAATTGCCCGGCGGCATACATCTTGCTGCCACGCATGTTTAGGGTCCGTCTGGCATTGCCACCAGACTAACTTAGTTGAATGTGCCAAAACGTCTTTAGGGGTCAGTTCCTTATTCCTTTTTGAGTGCCATTCTTTGGCCAACTCTGGATCACAGCAGGCAAGTGACCTTTCAAAGGGAACTGGTACTCTGAGATTAGTACCCAGACAATAGGGGCAACCGCGCTTCTGGACGCATCTGGTGAGGATTCTCACTCTCCATATGTGCTTGTTGTTAATCGAACACTGCCACCAGGCATTCACCTGGGAACCAAAAGAAAAATCCTCCGGTCCGAAGCCACAATTCTTCGGGTAATACCACTCCAAAGCGATCCCTGGCTCTTTTTCTGAAAGCGGAATTAAGCCTGGGCGTCGGCACGGCTCAATGACCGCTTCAATAGGCTTTCCACCTATCTTTTGTAGAGATGGTTTGGGAGTTGTCTTGTTCTTTTTCTTCATTGCCCTAAACATGGTCAGAGTGCCGTATGAAAATCAGGTTTCCAATGAACATTTGCCCAAGGCTGAGGAAGAGTTATCGGCTTTTGAAGAAGTCATTTACTCCCCTCTACAGCAAAGAGTGGCGTTGGCACACTCCCAGGTTTTGTGGATGCGCAAATCGGTAACCCTGTAGATCGGCTCGGATTCATTGATCTGGTTGCAACCGGGCAGCTTATCCGCAATGGTAAAGGTCCGGCCACTTGGTATACGCTCTCAGGCGATGGCTAAGATGCCAGGCTGATTCTCAATGACGAATTCAAAGTTAGGCTTGAATGCAAAAATCCAAACAAGAAATGGAAGGCAGAGTCATCTTTTGAAAGCGTTCAGCAAGCTGTTTTTTAGCTATTTTTAATTGATCGAGTGCTCGCGCATCTCACGCCAATACACTGTGAAGCCGCCGCAATATTGTATCTTTGGTAAAGATTTTCAGCTTTGCATTGTCGTCTTTGCTGGTCATACAACCTGTGATTTTTGTGTTGCGCTGTTTCTCAAAAGTTACACACGGTAGGCATCTTCAGTATGTGCTTTCAACCACGGCGGTAGATAAAAATCGATCCAGTGTACCCTTTTTGCGGCATCTGTCCCTCCAACGTTTTGTTTCGCTGGCTCTAAACGCCAATTGACGCAATCCCGCTTCCCTCTTACCTTTTAACTCGTTTCCAAGACGAAGGTAAAACCATGAAACAGACTGTTGAAGTTCCAGAAAGCATCTACAGGCAGCTCCTTAAACTGGCATACAAGGAGCACAGCAACGTTCCCTTCGTCGCCAGGCAAATTCTCAGTCAGGGACTCTCTGAGCAAAAAGGCCATCCCGATTGGTTTTACGAGTTAAGCAGACAAATTACCGGTTTGAGAAACGAGGTTGCTTCTGCTCAAAGAGCCAATGCTCAACTTGAAACTAACGGCGAAGCATTAGTCACCAAGCAGATTTCTGAATTGAGAAAAGACATCCAAGACTTGCTTCTTCTTCATCGTGAGACCAAGGCAAAACTTGACGAGTTCCAGTTGACTGCAGCCGCATCTGCCCCCACAAAAGCCAAAGGGTCTCGCTGGACGCTTCTAACCGGGCGCCTCAGCCAAGCATTCCAAGCAAACCGCCCACCTGCAACCGACGACGTACTTAGTGCTGCCGGGTGACTTTGCCCTTTACAAACAACCTGCGACAAAATCGAAATCAAGCCGCTTGCGTCCAGGCGACACAATACACACGGACCATGTCGCAAATATCGCGCAAAAAAGTGTCGCATTTATCGTGCAAAATGATAGCGGCCATTTCCGCCCGTCACCAATAGCGGTCAGTGCCTTTCTCTCTTACATCTGGCTCAGTGAAGCAGTTACGCAAATCGGCCATGTGCTCGCACTCAATGAGCATCTCGTGAATTTGTTTGTCTAGATCATCATCGTCTTCGTATTCAAAAGTCAGCTCGTACGCACAGTCTCGGGCGAGCTTTTTCATATGGTGCCCGCTCAAAACCATGTATTCAATGTCTTCCCTGGCCTTCTTTTTGCCGCGCACAAACTTGTTGTTATTCTCGACTCTCAGCCACAAGGTCACGGTTGTCGTTTTCTTTTTTGGCTGAAGAACTTCTGATTGGCTTTCCCTTCTTTCGTGAAAGTGTTTTCTAAGCTTGAAAGAGGTAGTGGCCGCTGGTCCTTGCTCAGTGTTCGAGTTGGGCAGAACATATGGCTTGCCGAACTTGAGTTGATGAAGAGCCAGGTATTTAGCTGCCCATTGATAGAAGTCCTGGATGGTTGTTTCCTGAACAATCACCCAGAGATGATCGTCAGCTTTGCCTTCGGCTTGGCTGCCTAAGTACTTGAGCAGCTCGTTTTTCCTTTCTTCAGAGAGGTCCCAGAAATTTGCCGGCCGCTTTCCATCGGCAAGGTCAATCACTGCTTCGCGCTGCATGAATTCACGAAGAGCCCGATTGATGACCTTGGTCTTGATGCCAGAGTCAAGTAAAGAAAGATACAAGTTCGTGTCCGCATCGGTGTAAAAGGACAATTGCCGTTTTGTTGTTGTCATATAGCTTAGGAGTACTTTTTGGGTTTTTGTGGCTGAAGCAATCAAATAGTAGTACGAGGTAGTACTACCGTCAAGCTTATTTTTGGAGGGATGGCAACGATCTGCTCGAAAAACAGCCAGGTCGCACTTGAAAAGCCAACCCTCAATAGATGCTGCCGGCATCAAACGTCATTCGATAAAACTGTGCCAGGTCATCCTGCTTCAAGTTCAGTTGGAAGTAACTGTAGCCAAAACCCGAACCCTCGGCCGTTTCGGGGCTCCAGCATGCCTGTTTTGGCACGTGGGACAGTAGTGCCGACAACTGAGCGGCGCCGTGAGCGAACATGCACGCGGAGTGCTTCGTCGCACAGCCACTTAACTGTCTGTTGCCGTTTTGTCCCTCCAAGGCACCATCAGCCTGGCAGATTGAAATGGGGGCTAAAGAATGAAATTGGCGGAGCATCTCATTCTTTGCTGTCTGCGCTGAAGCTGGAATTTCCTTAGCGTATGTTTTCGTTCGATTGCTACTCAAGCTGCAAAGTCTGTCGTTAGCTTTTTGATCCCCGGAGTCGTCCGTCGAAGAAGGCCGATCTAAATCTCTTTTTTCTGAATCAAAACCACCAGGCAAAACCCGAAGATCCCCCCACACCCCCCGGCTCTTATCGCCTGATCTAGATATCAAGATATTCCAAAGGTCCTGGTGTTTGCTGACTGTGTTGGGAGAACAACCAGAGCGCTGAGCGATCGCGTTTCTGGTTAGTTGCTCGCCGCCTGCGCACATGGCGGCAACAGCACGGCGGATTTTAAGACGGGCTTGTTTTTCTCTTTTGTCATTTCCTTTTTTGAGGTCGTCCATCGTCCAGACACGGCCGGTTTGTCTGGTTCTGGCGATAAGAACATCTTGAGCACGCTCGGTTAAGGCGTATGGCTCATGTGCCTGGGTAGTGCCGTCAGCACGCCAGCACACAGCTCTTTCTATGTCGGCATCTATTGTCTGCCAATTGCCGGCGCGCACATGCCCTGAAAAGCCATTGTGCTTTTCTTCCAGCCAGGCGCGTATCAGTCTGAATCTTGCGTTGTCGTTGAAGCGTCCTGGATGGGCAGGAATACCTTCCGCCTGGTCGCCGTGCCAGAGGTAATGCTCGACACAGATGATTGCATCGTGGCGAGTGTCTTTGTCTTTCAGCCCGTCTCGCCAGTATGCACGCCCCTTCTCGTAATTTTCGCGGATAAGTCTGTATCTAAAGAAGTCGTCAAAACCGTCATCGACAGCTGACTGTTCTTCATCCGCATGTTGCTCGCCGGCGGCGGCCGCGGCGGCGTTGAGATGGCTTTCTATAAGGGTCTTGGCGCTTACCCAATTGCAGGAGTTTGTATTGAGGTCATTAAGGAACAAGGCTATTGCCCTATCTTCTTGTATTTCCCCCCGTTTTAGCTGCAAACTTCCGTCCGGACCAAGCCATCCGAAGCCTTGCTGCAACGGAAGCCTTAAGGCATTGCCGCTGGGAAAGACTTCGAGAATTCCGCCTCCGATTTCGTAGCCCAGACCCTTCAACCACCGCTTCATGGTCTGGCTCACTTCATTGGAGTCCGCCCAATCGTCAAACGGCAAATACAGGTGCCAGCCGCCTGAATCGCTGCTTCTATACGAAATTACGTATAAGCCAACTTCTGATAAATGCGCCCGCAATTTTTCAAGCCCGGCGCGATTGTGATACTTGCTTTGAGCGTCAATGTCCAGGACAGCATGCCGGGTCTTGTGCGCCCAATAGCAGCCACGGAAGAGCCCGCGCCCTTCATCAGAAATGACGCCGATAATCTGCCCATCCAAAAGCGGGCCTTTGGCCTTTTGCCAGCGGTCGTAGCCGGCAAGCTTCCATATAAAGGCGTCCCGGCGCGGAAACAAGGCCAGGAATTCCTGGCGCGCGGCATCGTATTTGGTGGCCACAGCAGTTGCCACCTGGCTAGAAAAAGAGCTAGTCAGATCTACGTTTCCTTAAAGAGACGTGTTGACCTAAGCGGCTCAATCACTTATTCTGGATGCACATTCAGCAAACGGACTCGTAACCAAAGCTGAAACTACAAATGAATAGCGATTGACCTGCAGAGGTCATTGCCAAAAAAGCATCGCCCCTGGCGGTGTTTTTTGTTTTCTGGCTTATCGGTCACTTTCTAGGGAGCGGCGCTCCAGTGATATTCAAGAGATATACACCTGCAGATAATGGCAAGCATTAATGCCACTATATAAGGTGCTTTGCGATCGATCAACTCTTTGGAACCTTCAAAGGACGATACCAGGACAGTTCATCCTAACCAGAAATTAGACCGAACAACTCCTAAGGGTAGAAGATCGGCTTCAATAGCCATTTTTACAAACCAGCGAATGGGCATCACGAAGAACTAGAGAAATCAGCCCGAAATCTTTCGGGCTACCGCGAAACATCAAAAAGGATTCCCGAAACAACTAGCCAGAAGTGGTGATTTTTAATGCGAAGCACACAGAACAGCCGAAACAATAAGCTATGCGGTTCTTTTCCGCTTCAAGCCAAAGATCAAACAAGCGGTTCGGTTGGTTGCTTCGGGCTACCAGGAATCACAGCACGAAGAACTTCGGGGTATTCGGAAGCACTTCGAGATACGATGGCGAAATCACTTCGGGGTCGCTTCTGGATAGGTTCGCTGTGTTCGGGGCAATTCCTATAATGCACTAATGGCGGGCCTTGTGTGCACTTAGGCTCACTTCTGGCTATTCGGAATGAAAACAAAGTGAGATCGATAAACATGCTGGAAATATTTTTATACCCCATGAAAGATCCACTAGCTAAGGTTTGCGGACTTCGGGGTTTTCGGGCTAAATCGCGAAGCGACTTCGGCCTTCTTCGTTGTTAGCAAGGAGACTCAAACAAGCCGTTTTCGGAATACATTTTTCCGATTGTAAAAGCTCTGAGAGGCTCTATAATACGGGTATCCCGTCATTTGATATATACACCAAAGCGCCACTAGATATGGAGTCGAAGCGTGAAAACTATATCTGTCAGAGAAGTAGCAGAAGCTTTAGAGATCTCTCCCCGTGGCGTGCTGTACAGGCGCGAAAAGGGTCAGCTCAAAGGAATTCTGATAAAGAATGACCGGGGTGTAGACGAGTACCGGATTTATCCAACAAAGGAAATCATCGAAGGGCTTAAACGGATCAATTCGCCGCTAGTGGCGTCTGAGGAAGCTATTGAGGACTTCGATGTCGTGGACGCCCAGACCATATCGGAAGAGCACAAGATCTTTGACTCGACATATGGCCCGGAAGACGTGGTTGAGAGGTCAGCCGCTTCCAGACCAAACTGGACGGAAACGAGCAAGGCGGCCGCCAGCGGCATGGCCGAAGAACTCTGGAATAACGTTATCAGTCGTTTCATGGAGAAGCTGGAAGAGAAAGACCAGTTGATCGGCGAGATGCGCACGGAGCTAAAAGAAAAAGAACGTCAACTGTTACTCCTGCCGGACCTCGAAGCGCAAGCAGAAAACGAACGCAAAGCGGCCGAGCTAAAAGAACTTGAAGCCGAAGCGTTGCGTAAGCAAATCGAAGCAATGCAAGCGCTCCAAACTGAGGCCGAAGAATCGAAGCGACGAGCCAATGAAGCGATTCAACAGTTTAAAGCTGATAAAGAAGCAGAAGCGAAGGCGCTGGAAGAAGAGAACGAGCAGCTCAGGAAAAAAGCGGAAGAAGCTGCAAACCTGGCTGCCGATCTTCAATCCCTCAAATCCACAGTTGAAGAACTGCAAAAACCGAAACCGTCTTGGTGGCAGAAGCTGTTCTCTGCGCCGAGTGAACCATAATTATCAGCACCTTTAAATTATGGCTGGTGAACTCTACATAGCGCCTGGGTCATCTGAGCGCAGGAGTTGTCCAGTTTCCACTATTTTATATTCTCCTTTACTGATGTAATTCACATGCATGCCTGTGTCGGTTTTGAGAGTTTTCAGACCCTCGGCTTCTGCAGTGGGGTCATCTAGAGTCCCAACGCCAATCATTTCTACGTATGCGTTGAGAATGTGAGCCTTGCCTGACAAGTCTTTGGCTACAAATGTTTGTATATGCTTCATGCGCTTTCTGGTCATTACTTCACCTTCAGATAGATACTGGAGTTCTTTTATGGCACTTTCCAATTCGTTTAGGTGCTTTGTGATATTGTCGAATTCTAGTGTAAAGCTATGGTATTGAACGCCGTTCTTAAATCTCGTGAATACAGTTACTGATACATGGTCCGGAAATGGCAATACTTCAATTACCCCTCCGGCCCACTGAATATCAGTCCTTTCGGCCAAAATACCTTTTTGTGCTCTTACTAATGTCTTTCGATATTGAATTGCTTCATATCGATTAAATACGACAAGAAAATCGTCACCGGTAAGATGCACCAAATGAGGAGTGGCACTGACTTCTATTTTCTTTTGAGGTTGATCCAGCGGAAGGAGTCTTTTAGGATTCGAAACGGTTATAGTCAAAGTCGCTTCATTGATGTAATTGGGATCATGCAATATGTCTTTCATTTGGGCAATTCGCCCATTCCAAGTCCACAATTCGCCGTTATCAAAATAAAAGTCCATATCAAACGACTTTGCATCTTTGAAATTCTGTGTAACTTCCGCAAAATCGTTAGGCAAAAGTTTGTAGCGGAAAGTCAATGTTGAAGACTGTTTGAGATGTTCTGATGAAAATGATTCGGAAAGAACACGATGTTCTTCAAAGGTAAATACATTGCTGCTCCTCCAATCAAGAAAGGTATTCGGACTTGCATAAGCAGTAACACGACTTCCATTTAATTTTGGATGTTGCTTAACAAGAGCCATCGCTTGCTCTCCAATTGAATTGGAGTTCAGAACTGGCGGACGAGGCTGTCTGAGTGTTGTCCCATCAAATCCAACATATAAAATTTCAGAATCTGATATTGATGGGTCTGGAAGTAGATCTCCTGCGACAGATGCCGTCATCAGCATCTGTTGATTGGAAACTGGCACGTAAATTGGCTTAAAAAGCGGCACTCTGTCTAGATTACTTTCAATAGAATCAAGCACAGCCGACGGTAAATTGAGCGAATTTTTGTGCTTTTTCCATGTTTCGTAAAATGTTTCTGTAAATTCTTTGGCGGTATTGACGACAAGTCGTGTTGGAAGTTTTGCGTGCGAAGCCATTAGTTCAAACTGTTCGAATGTAATTCTGTCTAGATTTTTTTCTTCGCCGATTTTAAATGCAAGGTTACGACCAGGCATGTAGGCGATCGTTGGGACAAAGTCATATGCTGGACTTAGACTAGGTTTTCGAGGATCGGAGTAAAGTAACGTCCAATTTTTTAAGTGCATATCGGCATTTCCGATTGCAACCGAAAAGACAAGTCGTCTGATGTACTCGACCAAAGCAAGCTCGTCAACTTCTGAGAAAATTACATATGCAATCCCGCCATAACTTGTTTTCTTGTATTTGTCAGCTGGATAGAGTTTAAAGACTTGAGCAAAGTCTTCCATATGAATTCTCTCGCCCTCATTCGTCCGATCAAACCTTTTAATTGCGAGGGTTAAACCGGTAGGATCATCCAAGTCCTCTGGAAGATTTCCTATGGATGCTGTCGGAATGAGGTTGATCTCGGGCACATCAAGGCCTGTATACGAGGCAAGCTGCAACATAGCAAATTCAACTTCAGGAACGTTGTCGTGTTTACTTGACGGTAATTTGATAATCCAGGAACCGCCTACACCTTGAGCAGGGATAGTTAATCCGCCGGAGGCTTCCTTCACTGCAGACATTTTGAGTTGAATACCGGCGAGAGAAAAATGCAAAGCATCAGTGAAATCCTGAGAATGTGGTTCATCATCTCCATCACTCGGAATTTGAACGGCATCATCTGGCTTAATTCTGATTGCTCCGGGTAAGTCATCTCTCAAACCCGAAAGCAAAAGAAACTCACGTTTTGGATTAACTCCGAGCTTGTCAGCGAGATACTTTCGCATGTGACCTTCTGGAAGCAAATTAGAAAAGAAAGGATGCAGCTGCATCTTAGTTGGCTTATATTCCGTAATCAGCCTTCCAAAAGAACTGCGAAACGAAATGCTTACGGTAGGTCGGTTTTCATCTTCAATATAAGAATCGCTAAGGCTGAAGACTGAAGTATCTGCCGACATCAATGTGATTTGACCGACAAGTACTTCATTCAACCGGATCTCTAAAACGCTCTTTGGAGCTTCAGTATGTATGGGGCGACGAGCATCAATCATCATCCGTTTCCTCATCATCTAAAAGGAACTGATATGCAGACTCTTCTTGCTCTCCATCGCTGCCATTGAATTGCCTAATAATGCTTTCTACGGCTGGTAACACCTGCCTTGGCACCAGTACTATTTCCAAACCTAAAACTCTAGCAATATCGAGAATCACACTGAATCTCGAATCTCGATGCCCATTTTCTATTTGCGAAATATAGCTTTGTGGCAAATGCAGACTGCGACCGAGTTTTGACTGACTCATCATCTGTTTTTTGCGTTCATTGACTAAACTGTCAATAAAAGGTTTTATATTATTAGGCATAGTAGTATTAGCAAAACCATATAATTGAATTTTTAGTATATCATTTTGCATATGGATTTTTTGGAATAAGGTTCAAATGACAACATCACTGCTATCATAAAGGTAGCAGTGTAATAGCACAAGGAATCAAAATGTCTAGACCGAAACAGGCCAGTTTTTATCCAGATCCGGACGTTCAAAACTATCTTGAAAGTCTACCTGCAGGCAGTCGCAACAGAGCAATAAATGAAGCGATTCGTGAGCTAATAGGTAAAACCAAACGTGATGAGTTTGAACCATTCGCTCGCTGGATGGAAGACAACAGAGTTCAATTCTGGGGAGAGGCCTTAATAGGAGACAGAAAACGTCAGGTATCTTTGCTTGAAGTTTTACGCTGTTATCGAGACGACATCGATATTTCAGATAGCCCGTGGAAAGAATTTGGAAAAATTTCTTCGATTCGTACCGCAGTTCTTATCTTTAAAGGTGGCGAGTTTCCATGCGATTTCATGCTGCATGACGATTTCGAACGTAAGTTCCCCATTTATCAAATAGTTGTTGATCCGCAATTTGAGTATGCAGTGAATCAATGGCTTAGTAGCACGGAAAATGGCTCAATCAAAATAGTTCAAGGTAAGAAAACCAACGAATTAAAGGTTAAGGTCCTAGAGGCTCATCGCGTTACAGGATTAGGTATTTTCTTTATCAACGTAGAAGTGCGGAGCGAAATTCCGAGAGAAAATAAATTAGATAGATGTCCTGTTTGCTATTCGCATGTGAAATCAGAAAGTCGCACAAGCGCGGGTGGACGTAAAATCTCATATGCTTGCGGCTCGCGGATTGGAGCGAACAAAGAGAATTCGGAAGGAAACTTCATAGTGCCCTGCCCCAATGCAGCTAGGTTCAACAACTTAAATCCTGAGGCACCATTTTGGAATAATGCATAAAAAAGAAAAAGAAGCTCTAAAACGAAAGCAGAATGCAGACCTACTTGTCGAGAATCCGTCAAACATTTTCGGCAGAACTATGAATTTTCTCGTAATTTGTCTCACTTTTATTCAGGCTAAATGTCAGGTCTCATCTGCACTTAGCAGTATAGAGGATAGAACCTGTCCTCGTTTCAGGCGCGGCATGACATTTATCGTGAATAAAAACCTGACATTTATCGTGAAAGTTTCCTCTGATATTTATCGAGAAAATTCACACAATAGTCTCTGAAATTACAGCTTTGCTGCTGGCGGTTGAAATATGCTGTGCGAGATAAAACTGTGTTTCGAAACATTACCAAGAATGGTTGTTTATGGTAAAGTCTTAGAAAAGGAAAAAAGGAAAGGCTGATCTGGTATGGCTTTCCAGGGTTAAATTGTCAAGCGCCGCTCATCATTTATGGTAAAGTCTGCAAAAAAGAAAAAAACTTCCGCCGGTCCGCCGCCAAAAATTCCAAACTCTGAAAAACGAGCTCGCGAATATTTGACGCCGGCGGAAGTTAAGTCGATGATTGATGCCGCCAAGTTAGTTGGCCGGCACGGGCTGCGTGATGCGCTTTTAATTCTGATTGCTTACAGGCATGCGCTCAGAGTCGGCGAGCTTGTAGACTTGAAGTGGGAGCAGCTCGACCTAGACGGCGCCAAGATGCATGTCAACCGCCTCAAAAACGGCGACTCGTCGGTTCACTTCCTGGAAGGGGACGAAATCCGGGCTTTACGAAAGCTCCGGAGGGATTATGAAGGGTCGTCCTTTGTTTTCGCCTCTGAGAGGCAGGGACCGCTCTCTATTAACGCCGTGCACAAGATTGTTGTGCGCGCCGGCGAGGTCGCTGGAATTGAATTTCCTGTCCACAGCCATCAATTGCGCCACGGAAAGGGCTATCAGTTGGCGTCAAAGGGCGTGGACACTCGTGCGATTCAGGCATATTTTGGGCACTATGCCGAGTCCCTGATTATGCCGAGCAATTACAGTCTAGTTCGATAGGCTGGAAGTTTTACTATTGAGCCCTCGGCATATTCCCTTAGGGTGTTCCATGCAATCCTTTCTTGAATTTCCAAGAAAGGAGAGGCGTGAATGGATAGATTTATCAGGGATAGAAGCGCACGGCTACGGATGCGGGTCGGTCCGCTGGCTCCATACATGGACGAGTTTGCGCAACGGCTTACGGCTAAAGGCTTCAAGCGCAAAAGCGGACGATACCATTTTCGGCTGGTTGCGGCATTCAGCAGCTGGCTAAAAGCGAAGCGGATAAAGGCTCAGAGTGTCAGACATGACCATGTGCAGCTTTACCTACGGGAGCGCAAACAGCTGCCGAGGCCAGGTGACGCCACGTGTCTGAACGGCTTCCTGGACATGTTGCGAGACAAAGGGATCGTGATGAAATTCGTGCCGGCGTTGGAAACCACGCCGGCGGAGAGTGTGGCGGAGCAGTTCGCTCAGTACCTACGACAGGAACGCGGTCTCGCTGGGTCGACTATATGTGCATACTCCGCGTTTGTGAAAGCGTTTCTGGAGGATGTGTTCGACAGAGAGCCGATTGATTGGTCGTCTTTATCCGTTCAAGACGTGATCAAATTTGTCCAGCGCAAAGCAAAGATTATTCCTCCGAAGCACGCACAATATCTGACAACAGCACTTCGCTCATTTCTAAAATATGCGAGGTACCGAGACTATATTCAAGCTGATTTCGCTGCCGCCGTGCCAGCTGTAGCAAGTTGGTCAATGGCAGGCATTCCAAAAGCACTACCGCTGGTGCACATTGAACGAGTGCTATCGAGCTGTGACCGCACAACAATTGGTGGACGTAGAGACTATGCCATTTTTCTACTGTTAGCACGACTAGGATTACGAGCTGGCGAGATTGTGTCGTTAAAGCTGGCCGATCTAGATTGGATAAATGGAAGCGTTAGCATCCGCGGCAAAGGCGGTAAGTGCGCGCGGTTACCTATGCCAATTGATGTAGGGGAAGCGATTGTCGACTATCTCCAAAACGGGCGACCTCCGGCCAACAGCCGAATATTGTTTCTGCGTGAAACAGCCCCAATTGCCGGTTTCAAGGATCAGCAGGCAATTGGCTCGGTGGTTCGACGCGCGTTAAAACGTGCAGGAATTGACGCGCCAAGACAAGGCTCCCATCAGTTCCGTCACGCGTTAGCTACAAACATGCTTCATCGAGGTGCCTCGCTTTCCGAAATCGGAGAGATTCTCCGCCATCAGCTTCCCTGCACCACTGCAATTTACGCAAAAGTCGATCTCGCAGCATTGCGTGAACTTGCCTTACCATGGACAGGAGGCGTGCAATGAATACTTTACGAGAAGCGGCGACGGATTATATTGCCATGCGCCGGAATTTGGGATACAAGCTGAAGCCTGCCGGAATTGGGTTATCTTCGTTTGTCGAGTTCATGGAGAAGAAGGGCGCTGCCTGGATTACAACTAGGCTGGCTTTGGAGTGGGCACAGAATCCAGCTCACATTCAACCGTCAGGATGGGCTCAAAGACTCGGCTGGGTGCGAGGCTTTGCCCGGTATCGGAGTGCAATGGATGGGCGCACGGAAATCCCACCTTCGCATCTGCTTCCATACCGGCCTAGTCGCGCTAATCCTCATCTGTATACGCAAAAGGAAATTCAATCACTTTTGACCGCTGCATTGAACATCCCCCAAGCGCATGGATTGAGCCGTTTCACCTACTATTGCTTATTTGGCTTACTGGCAGTTTCAGGCATGCGGATTAGCGAAGTACTTAACTTGCGAGTAGATGAAGTTGACCTGGAAAATGGGGTTCTGACGATTAACGGTGCGAAGTTCGGCAAATCAAGATTGATTCCCTTGCACGGCTCAACGAAAGAGGTCCTGCGCGATTACAAGCTTCGCCGAGACACCTTTCTCAAAGGACGTCCTTCTGCATTTTTCTTCATATCCAGAGCAGGTAACAAATTATTGGTCCGGATTGTTGAAGCGCAATTTTTGCGTCTGTCGCGGAGAATCGGGTTGCGGTCTCCTAAGGATGAGTCTGGTCCGCGAATTCACGATTTTCGTCATTGCTTCGCTATTGACACACTACTCAGGTGGTATCGGAGTGGAAAGGACGCTGAGCAGCGCTTGCCGCTACTCTCCACGTATCTAGGACACGTAAATGTGGCGAACACATATTGGTACTTAACTGCCTGCCCAGAGTTATTGGGAGAGGCTGTAAAACGCCTAGAACGGCGATGGGAGGTAAAGTAACGATGACCACAGATCCCAACTTTGCAGTGCTGCTGCAGACCTTTTTCACGCAGCGACTTATGAAGCAGAGGCAAGCCAGCCCACACACCATTTCGTCCTACCGGGACAGTTTTTGCTTACTGCTTCAGTTCATGCGGCGCCGCTTGCGCAAGGAACCTTCGCTCTTTCGGCTTGAGGATGTCGATGCTCCGCTGATAGCTGCATTTCTGGATGATATTGAACAGAATCGCAGCTTATCTGTTCGTTCTCGCAATCAACGTCTGACTGCAATCCGATCTTTCTTTCGATATGCCGCCCTTGAGGCGCCAGCTCAAGCGGCGCAAATCCAACGCGTTCTAGCTATTCCTTCCAAGCGGCACGCCAGTACGGAAGTAACTTTCTTAGATCAGAAAGAGGTGGCGTCGCTCCTGGCGGCACCCAACCAACAGGCCTGGTCAGGTCGCAGGGACCACGCACTAATTTTGCTTACTGTGCAGACTGGGGCTCGATTATCAGAGATCATTGGCTTGAAGAGACAAGATGTGGTGTTCGGAGCTGGCGCTCACATACGCGTCATCGGCAAGGGCAGAAAAGAGCGGTGTGTACCATTAACCAAGCGAACCGCTCAGGTCCTGAAGGCTTGGTTACGAGAGCCTGCAAAAGTCGACACAGACGTTCTATTCCCCAATGCTCACGGTACGCAGTTGAGCTCTGATGGAATGCAATATATCCTGGCCAAGCATACTAAAGTTGCTGCCAACGACTGCTCAAGTCTGGGTGACAAGCGGGTTACGCCCCATACCCTGAGACATACTTGTGCAATGGAAATGTTGCACGCAGGAATAGATCGAGCAATGATTGCTCTCTGGTTGGGACACGAATCTGTTGAGACCACCCAGATCTACCTTCATGCCAATCTGGAATTGAAAGAGTCCATTCTTGCCAAGACTTCCATGCCCGAAGGCAAACCGGGAAGATATCGACCGGATGACAGGCTGCTGGAATTTCTGAAGGACCTGTAACGCCGTCGGAATATGCCGAGCAAGAAGTTATTTGGCCACATCAAGTTGTTGAGCCCAAGCTAATTTGAGCGTGATCCATGTAATTGCTCGGCATATTCCCGGACTCGGCATAGTGCCCATTATGCCGACATCGGAATAATGGGCACAAGAACATTCAGCACACGGTCAGATACACACAGCTTGATCCGGCTCGGTTCAAAGGTTTCGGTAAGGACCTGAAGTTCTATGAATGACTCTTTTCAAAAATGAAGTTTCTGCCTTCGTGCAACTGGTAATTACCATTTGCTGATGGAGGAAAAAGTCGATAGATTAGTATTCATTAGGCAAACGGGTTTAGGTATGCGCAAGCAACTGCTTTACAGTTTTTTCTTTTTGCAGCAACTATTGCTCTGCGTAACTATTTCAGCGGCAGAATTGAAGCCATCTACGTTGCAGACTAAAGGTAAAGCATCAAATCAGCTCTCGAAAGCAGATCTTGAGCACGGTGCAATTCAAATCAACAGACTGCTAAAGGATCGACCCGAATTGGCTACGCTTATCTCAAAAGGAGATGGTGCATACGAATGGATACGGTTGAATTTCGCTGGTGAGTACACTGGATTTAGAATTTATTGGGAGAATTCGAAGCCATACATTGATGCCGACGGAGAAAATCGATTCGATGACTTCAACCACACAGGGGCGATTCGTGTAAAGAAACCAAGTATTTCTGATGCGCCTGGAAATGCCGAGATTCAATGTATGGCGGTAGTGTATGAGTTGATAAACATTCGCAATACACCTCGATTCACGGCGCTATGGAATGATGCATTAAATGGAAAACTGACGAGAAGTGAGTGGGTACGTGGTAACACACTACTTGAGTTTGAAGCTATTCATGAAACAAAGAATTTCTACAGCAAAATTTGGTTCCCACTCATGACGTCAAAGCATCTACGTGCAGATGAGCATCTATGGAGAGTCGAAGCAGCCGACACTTTCGATTCTTGGCTTCACACAAAGGATGCGGAGAAATTCATTCAGTATTGGAAATCATGTTATCCATCATAGCAATTGGCATAGGGAGAGTCCTCGCGGACTCCTCCCTGCCACACCACCGTACAAGGGGGTCCGCATACGGCGGTTCGGTGGATTAAGCGGTAATCAAGCATTTAAGGGTTGGCAGACCAAGAGATTGGAAGTACGCAACCGACAAGGCGCTATTGATTGGTGGGGTTCGACTCATTCGCCAAGGACCGTGCGCGCTGCTTCCGGCGCCTTCTCGGGCTTGTGTTATGGTCAGGCCCAGGGCTCGCAAGCGTTTGAGTCTTGTGTGCCACGCTTCCAGCGCTTCCATACAAGGCAGCGTAGTTTGCGTCTACAGCTGCATCCCTTGATGACTATGGACTTTGCGGTCACTTGCCCGCTCGTCCGAATGCGATTGCCTCATATCCGGTTTCTGTCCGTCAGCTCGCGGATTTGCACCACGCTTCTTTCAGACCTCGGCTCGCGGCTGTGTCCTTGCGCTTCGCTACACTTCATCGTCATTAGATTGTCAGTGGACTTTCACCTCCAAGTTGTTGAACATGCAACAGGAGAAAATATGGCTGCTTTTTGCGCTGATCTTCTTCGAGAGCAAAAGGAACAGAACAAAATGCATTGAGCTTGACCGAAAAATAGTTGGTGTGAAGACTTTAGATCAAGCGATGTTTCCTTGTTGTCCACTAATTTCCGAGGCGACGCCAATGCATGTAAAGAAAAAAATTGCAAACGAAACCGTCAGATTAGTGCTGCAGATCCGGCAGCACATCCGCTCGTCCGCAAGCGAAAACAGCGCCGATAGCCAGGCTGAACAATCCAGTAATCACACTGATGGCAACGAAGATTGATTTGAACTTTGCTGAATTGGCAAAGCCAGCGCAAGTTGCCAGAGCGACCGCTGTATTTGAAATTAGAAGACCGGAGATAAACGAAAGCAAAATCATGACGCCGAGAACATGTGTTGATGAGCCGCCGACAGCAGCAATCAGCAAAACTTGCGTACCCGTCTCGGCTCCAAAACCGTGAATCGCTCCCACCCCAAACGCTGTTGAAGCACTGTACTGACGAACCTTTGCAGCCTTATCGACTTCTTTGCCCGTTATCTTGGAGTAAAACCAATCCTGCGCCTTCTGAATTTTCGCCAGAAGAAACATCCAACGACTCTGCATAACAAAGTTGTTTCCAGCAGTTGCGCTTTTCGTTAGCGAATAAAAAATCCACAGCCCCAACAGCAAAAGCGTTACTCCGACCGCTCTTTCCATGAAAGGATCGATCCATTCGGGCAAAACCGCAGCAAACATCAGAGCCGCAATTCCGAGCAGCAAAACTATGATTGCGTGGCCCAGTGCGTAGCACCAAGACAGACGCAGAGCGTCATTTGGTTGAGACAACGAGATTGCGCCACTATCGACTTTGGTAGCATTAGCGGTACCAACAATGTCAGCGATGGCAGCAATATGATCCCAATCGATGCCATGCCGAACACCGAGAATGAGTGCGTTTCCTAATATAACTAGCGACCCTAATTCCATAAGTCTATTCCGGTTGCTCCAACTTCAGATCGACGAATAGTGCAGCGGCACCGCTGTCCCAAGTAGCGGAAAAGTTCTTCTGATCGTGTTCGTCAAGACCAAACTCTTGCAAAAAATCTGTTGCCGTCACCACCCGATCTCCAATTGCATTTCGCATTTTCAGCAGACGACCACCGCTTGCTTGGCTAAACACCGGCATGACGAGAAATCCACTGTCACGTTTCAAAAGAGCTATGGTCTCAATGCCACTGAAGAACTTGTTGTACAGCTCGTGATCGATGTACAAATTACCATTTTTAATTGAAATCGTCTGCGACATGCCAAATTTCCTTTTCAAATCCTCTGGCTTGAGGAAATCTTACTGACACGTTCTACTATTTTTTCAACGACTTTATCGGCGGACGCTTTTACAACTTCGCTCAGTTCAAGACCAAGTTCGAGCCTTTCAACCTCGATGAGAAAGACCTGTATGTCTTGCGGAAAATTTTCTTTATAGATTTGCTTGCCAGCATAAATAGCGTGATCCCAACGAAAATCGTGAAGCCCAAACGACGGTTGATGACAATTAGCCAGAGTTTCGCCGGGCACTTGAAAGATAGTGCCTGGGTCGGATCCGGATTTATTGGCATCGATGATTATTAGTGCGTCGCTGCCTCTAGCCTGAAACATCACGTCCATCCCGGCGGTGCCAGCGTCGAAGATTCGAACCCGTTCGGGATCAATCGAATTGGCTAGCTCCTTTTTTAATTGCTGTACTACGTAAACTCCAGCACCATCGTCGGATCTGTTGGAATTGCCGCAACCTATGATGCTCAGCATCTGCTACTCCACTTAACTAGGAATTTCCTGACGCCCAGAAGCATTTCGGGGCGCTCAGGACGAGTGGCACTCCACTACAATTTTAACTAAATGCGCCACAATCGGCACCACCAGTCTGGTTCAGCCGGCAGATCTATTTCAGGCAGATTGCACCATTTACGGTGATTCAAATAGTACATGCATTCCATGCATCGCATCTCTTCTATCGGGTGATTCAGGTAACCAGAGACGACCAACTTCTTTTCGACATCATCTTTTTTTATATGAGCCAACTCTCTGACAATTACATCAAACTGGAAATTATCCTCCGGAAATGGCTCCGTCATTGTTTTCAGACCACCATCCAGCATTTTTGCAATGCGGTCAAGAAGTTCTTTGTCAGATTCCTCTCTCATCTTACAACTCCTTCGTCTCCACCCTGCAGGAATAAGACGCCGACTATCTAATTAGCCGGCACCTGCAAGTGCTGTTGTGACGACGACACGCTACAAGCGCGAACTCAGGTTGTTTTGAAACGCGCTAACTCTTTGCCTGTTTTGGCATCATGAGCATGTACGGTACAAACCAGACATGAGTCATATGAGCGCGCCACCATGCCAACTTCAACTGGATCTGTCGGATCTTTGATCGGCGTTCCAACCAGAGCTTCTTCCATTGGACCACGCTCATTGGCTGAATTTCTCGGACCAACATTCCAAGTAGTTGGAGCGATGATCTGATAGTTCTTGATTTTGCCATCCTTAACGTCAATCCAGTGACAGAGCGCTCCGCGGATAGCTTCTGTTGCTCCCCATCCTTGGCCATCTTTTTCTTTCGGTTTGATGTACCAGGGATCGTTGAGTTTGAACTGGCGCAAGCAATGTTCGATTTTGCGATAAATCGCTTTCACTTCGTGCATTCTGGCAAAGTGACGCAATAGAACGCTTGCTCCGCCCATCTTCTTGTACATGTCGAGAACGAGGGGATCTTTGTACTGCCACTCTTCCATGTGGTTTCCGCCGTAGACCATTTGTCGTGCAAAAGGCCCAGCTTCCAACCGTCCGAAATCTTGGTGCGACACCGCAGTTGCCCACGAATACTTACCATTGAAATCAGGTGCATTCTTGGCGATTGGTGTTGTCACACGATCGAATGGATGCGTTGCTCCCTGCTCCTGATACCAGGCGTGCTCCATGTCTTCACGACAGAAACCTTGTTCCATCAATTTGTGGATATCTTTTTCTGCGTGGAAGGTGCCGCTCGGCATCCACATCGCTGCGTTTCGACCAGCGATAGTGGGCTTCTGGTACTTATCTTCATGTGGAAGGTAGCCCCAGGTGACATAGCGACCGCAACCAACTCCGAATTTGTCCAATCCACAGTCGAGGCCCATCTTCCAATACATGCCCAGGTCGGAATTTGCATGCTCAGGTTTTTCGTCTAACCAGACCATGAAGTCTTCATAGGTTTTGATCTCTTCGTATCTTTCCAGCGAGCAACCGAGCCAGATATTTTCAATCCAGTTCGTACGGAAGTGCTCGAGAATTCCCCAAGAGCGAGTTACGTCAGTTAGAGTCGGTGCGCACATCACACCACCTGGCACCATGTAACTGGAGTGCGGCCACTGCCCGCCGAAAAGCGCGTAGATCTCGACAGGTCTCGCTGATAGTGTCACTCCGATTTCGTAGTTAACTCCGGTGAATGGAGCATACCTGCGCACAGCTTCCTCGTAGAATTTGCTGTTCTTATAGTTTTTGTTCACCAGGTCAATCATGAACAAGGCATAGTGGTGGCGCGGCAAACTCTGCAAGCTCTCAGAGAGCTGACCGATGTTGCGAGCGAGAATGGCGTTGCGCGGAACTTCAGTCGCCCACGCAGTATCGAGAGCCCAGGAGGCGCAGGTCAAGTGAGAGGCTCCGCAGATACCACATGCTCTCGGTGTAACTACCAAACCAGCTTGCGGATCTTTGCCGCGCAGAATGATTTCGAATCCTCGAAACAACTCTGCCTGAGTCCATGCATTCACAACGACCCCGTCTTGAATATCGACGCGCACGTCAAGGTCGCCTTCGACACGTCCGACAGGAGAGATGTCTAGTGTTGTGGTCGTTCCGGCCATTGTTTAGTTCCTCGTTTTTTCGGCTCAGATCAAACTACGAACATGTCTTCTTCAGCCCACTTCGGCGTAGCAGCTTTGGCGGCGCCGGTGTACTTGATGTACGAACTCTTGTCGACACCTAGCGGCAATTCCTTTGGAACTCCCATCACCGTCTGTGTTTTGAAAACTGTTCCGGGCATCAGGTCATGGAATGGAAACTCTGGTTCTGTGCAACCAAGACACGGCATTCCTGCGCGAGTTTTTGATGATTGTCTATTCCAGAGGATTCTATTGCATGGTGAATGAGTCATCGGACCACGGCAACCGAGGTCGTAAAATAGACAACCATTTCGCTGCCCAAACTGAGTCGTGGAGACCTTGTAGGCAAAATGCATGTTACGCGTGCAACCAGTCTGCGTAAAGCTCTGGAAGAAGGTTTTTGGTCGCTGATATTCATCTAGCGTGAGATCGCCAGCTCGACCGGTTGCTACTGCAACCAAGATTTGGGTCACCCAGTCAGGATGCGCCGGACAGCCCGGAATGTTGATCACCGGCAGACCAGACTTAGCCTTGAATGTCTTCCCAAGAGCGCCACCAATGTTCTTCTTCAAAAACTGCAATCCAACTGAGTCTGTAGGGTTTGGAGCAGTCGCTGGAATGCCGCCCCACGTCGCGCAATCACCGATGGCGACAACGAAATCGGCTGCGGCAGAAAGTTCTTTCACCCATTCCTTCATCGGTCTGCCGGCAAAGCGATTCCAAGTCCCAGTGCCGTCTGGCGCATTCACGACTGTGCCTTCGAAGACAAAGATATCAAGTTTGATTTTGCCGGAGACGCAATCTTTCAATATCTGCTGGAGGTCGTTTCCCAGCTCCATTCCCAGCGAGGGATGCCACAAAATGTTGATACCGAAGTCTGTGACTAAGTCACAGGCACTGGGCTCCTCTGCGTTCAGGAAAGACATCGTGTTCCCTGAGCAGGCCCCACCTTGTAGCCACAATAGGTTTGCCATGCGTGCTTCTCCTCGGTTCGTTCTTGCGACGAGATCGGTCCGTGAACCCTTGATCGGTAGGAATCTTCGGTCTTTACGATTCTAGTCGAACGAATGGACCGCTGTGTTGACTGCGCCATACGAATTAATAGGGGAAAACCAATAATTAATATGCGGCTAGCACCATATTTGCCAGCCAATAAGGTTGTAGCTCAATGGCTACAAACCCTCTCAAAATCCATGCCTAAACTTTCTCGACACTGGTTCTTACAGCTACTGCGCGCAGCGCCGAAATTCACGCACCCCGAACGCCACGGCTTCAAAAGCACGCTAGCCGCCTGTTGCAGACAGGCGTGTTTTAGTCTGCATCGTTGAAATGACGGATGGATGCTACTATAATCTATGTAGTAGGACTAAAGACTAGATCTGCGCTCTTATGTGCGGGGTTCGTCAGCGTCATGAGGGCAAGAAAGTGAGTCAACAGCTTTCGCACTATCACTATGAGCAAGCAATCGCCGCTCTAGATGACAGTGATGCGACTGTAATCGAGAAAGTCGAGATGCTTATGGAGATTGCAATGGGTTTGCAAACGCGACCCAAGCAACCCGAGCAATTGATAGAAGCAATATCTCTCTATCAACGCGCGCATGAACTGTGCCCCGAAGAAGAAAGTCTGTTATGTGCACGAATCAGAGCCAGAAAAGCCACCGCACTAAAAATGGTGCCAACCGATGACATCGGTTATCTCATACAGGCTCGCGATGAACTGGAAGCGGCGCTCGTCGTATTGATGTCGCAGGGATTGAAAGAAGAAATCGCTGAAGCTCAAATCAATCTTGGACTGATCCTCCAAAATCTCGTTCCGATGCATCGCGCCAAAATCACCGATGCGATCTCGCTCTATCAGCAAGCATTGCGCACATTCACAAAAGATATTTACCCCGCCGAATACGCAATAATCCACAATAATCTCGCTACTGCGTTCTTGTCGATACCTTCGACAGATGAAAAAGCAAAGATGCGGGAGGCACTGGCAGTGCAGTCTTTTGAAGCAGCGCTGGAGGTGATCACGCTGGAAGACAGCCCTAGTGAATATGCGATGCTGCAAAACAATCTCGGCAACGCCCTACAATACGTTTCGTCGAGTCACGCTGTCGAAAACAATCTGCGCGCGCTGGAAGCTTACGAAGAAGCGCTCAAAGTCAGAACCGAACAAACGACGCCACTGCCGTACGCAACGACAATTGCCAACAAAGCGAACTGCTTACGCAATTTGCCAGACGATGTCGAACATCCAGAAAAAGGAAATCAAGCCAGGTTGGTCAATGCGCGTCAACTTTATCGAGACGCCCAGCGAATCTTCACTGCTTATGGCGATCACGGAAAAGCAACGATGTTGGGTGAGGTTCTAACTGAAGTCGAACAAGAACTCGGTGATCTGCGTTCGCATCGTGGGCAGGATCAGTTTGGCACTTCGGCAGTCTAAATGAGGAGAACAACACGATGGATTTTGGTCAAAGTCTTATGTCAGGCGAAATCAACTTCGCAACTGGTGCAGTCTGGGTTTTAGCAGCTCTGGTTTTTAGTTCGGCCGCTGGTGCTTTAAGTGCGATGAAATTAGCAGGCAAAGACATCGGCAACGAGTTGGCACTGATGATGGGTAGTGCATTCGGACCTCTTGCTGCAGTTCCAAGCGTTTTGATCGGGCTAATAATTTTGAAATTCATATAGGAGACACGATATGTGGGATGCCTTTATTAATGCCTTGACTCTATTCATAAAAGGAAAACTGTTTCGCGATTTCAATGCAGTCGTCAAACAGACACTAATCGGTAACGCTGTGGGAGCCGTTCTATTGATTGTGTTGGCAAAAGTTGGATTGCCATTGTATGTAGTCGTTCCTTTGGTTGGTATTGTCGCCGGTGCACTACAACCATGGCTTTTCAAGGATCTTAAATACGCGTAGGTGCAGTTATGGCAGGCAACAACTCAGTTACAGCAGAAGTCACCCTAGAGAAATTACTAAAGGACATTGAGTCGCTCGAGTCAATCATTGCCGGCTGGGATGAGCATGAACGCATTACAATCACAGCCTTGAAACGTGCGATCGACGATCTGAACAAAGAAGCGATGGCACGGTTGATTCGCGGTTTGAAGAAGTCTCCCGAAGCCATGGCTGCCTTGAAAGAAGTGATCGGCGACGAGATCGTCTACTCGGTACTGCGACATCACGAATTGGTCAAGCCTTCATTGCAGGAACGAATTGAACAGGCACTAGATTCGGTGCGGCCAATGTTGCAAGGGCACGGTGGGAATGTTGAATTAGTATCGGTCGAACCTCCCTCTAAGGCGACTGTAAGATTGATTGGGGCATGCAGCGGCTGCCCGGCGTCCGAGCTCACTCTCAGCGAAGGCGTAGAAAAGGCGATCAAAGAACAGTGTCCCGAAATTACCGAAATTATCAAAGCTAAAGGAATTTGCACGACAGACACGCCCGTCAATTTTGTCAGCCCGTTCGCTCGCGGCATAGAGAAAAATTGGATCTTCGCCGCGAACTTCGATGAACTGCCTGAAAACGAGCTGGTCGTGCGTGAAGTTGGCGGTCAATCCGTTATTCTGGCAAAACTCGAAAACAATGTTGTTTGCTATCAAAACGCCTGCGCGCATCTCGGCATGCCGCTAGATATGAGTGAGCTGAAAGACGGAGTGCTCACCTGTTCTTATCATGCTTTCGAGTATCTAATAAAGAGCGGCGAATGCTTAACTGTGCCTGAAGTACAACTGCAAACCCACGCAGTGCGAGTCATAGCCAACAAGGTGGAGGTCAGTCTGTCGTGACGATCAAGCGAGTCAGCTTGAAAGTTTCACCGGAAGCTGCCTTGCGGATTTCATCTGCCCGACAGCCGTCTTGTCGAAGTTTGGTGCAACCTGAACCACTGGTGGTGCTGGGCAACCAGAGAATTCCTGAACTGATATCGTCGCCGATCACTGCCAGCCCAACCTCGTGCTTCGGACCGCGTGGAGCCTGTCTGACCAGTGACGATGGACCTCTTTGGATTTGCGACACTGGACATCATCGACTCCTGGGCTGGCATAGTCTGCCCACGGCAGATCAAACTCCAGCAGATTGGGTGATCGGACAGAAAGACTTCACAAGTGAAGGACGAAACGGCAAGATCGACATCGGACCAACCACGGTCAATGTCCCAACTGGAATATGCGCGATGGGAGAAGGCTTGGCTGTGGCTGATGCCTGGAATCATCGAGTATTGATCTGGCACAAAACACCGCAAGCAAGCAACGTAGCTGCGGACATCGTGCTTGGGCAGTCTGACTTCACCACAGGCATCGCGAACCGAGGCGCAGACCATCCAGGAGCTGAAACAATGCACTGGCCTTACGGTGTTCAGTATCATGACGGAAAACTACTCGTCTCTGATACCGGCAACAGAAGAGTGCTGATTTGGCACAAGCCAATAACAGAAAATGGGCAAAAAGCTGACTGTGTTCTAGGTCAAATGGATTTTTCTACTCGCGATGAAAATGCAGGCGCTGAGCCAAGCGCAATGAGCATGCGCTGGCCGCATGCGATAGTGTTTTGGAACGATCGCTTGTGCGTCACCGATGCGGGCAACAATCGAATTCTAGTTTGGCACGGGTGCCCAACTGAAAGCGGTTCTCCAGCACATGCAGTGCTCGGACAGTCAGACGCCACGCATGTAGACTTCAATCAAGCCTACTACTGGCCAAGATGCAACACACTGAACATGCCCTATGGCATCACTTCAAGAGATGATTGGCTAATCGTCGCAGACACAGCCAATTCACGCGTGCTGGCCTGGCGACAAAACGAACCGGGAGTCGAGGACACTGACGCCACCGCCTTGTTCGGTCAAACCGACTTTCACGAAAAGGGCGACAATCGCTGGATGCCCGCCGTCGCTGACAGCTTGTGCTGGCCTTACGGAGTGCAGTCCATCGGCGATATGCTCGTCATCTCTGACTCAGGAAATAATCGCGTCTCGGTTTGGAAGTTGGCAATATGAGCAGCCAAACACGAACCGAAAAGAAGCTATCAGCGTGGTCGATCAGAGTGCGCGGCACGGTTCAAGGTGTGGGCTTCCGACCAAACGTATTTCGGTTGGCGAAAGAACTGGGCATCAAAGGGCACGTGCTCAATGACGGTGAAGGGGTGTTAATAGAAGCCTGGTGTGATGAAGACAATCTGAAAAAATTCGTCCAAGCAGTTAGCGAGCAATCCCCAAAACTTGCGCACATAGAAAAAATCGAAACCAGCGCATTGAGCGAACAATGGCAGACGCACGGTCGCGGTGAACCAACCGATTTTGTTATCACACTGACTGAGACAAATCCAGTAGCGACAAATATTCCATCAGATGCGGCAACTTGCCCCGAATGCCTGGAAGATTCGTTCAGTCCATTCAGTCGGCGATTTCGATATCCATTTACCAATTGCACAAATTGCGGACCTCGCCTTTCCATCATCAAATCAATGCCTTACGACCGCCCAAGCACCAGCATGTCGTCTTTCTCGATGTGTGCCGATTGCCAAAAGGAATATGACGATCCCGATGATCGTCGATTCCATGCTCAACCGAACGCATGCCATGCCTGCGGACCGAAAGCCTGGATTGAGCGCGCCGATGGGCATGCAGTCTGCCTCGAGAGTATGAGTCAATTAGACCTCGTTGACGCCGCTGCCACATTGATTCAGCGTGGCGAGATTGTTGCGGTAAAAGGGATCGGCGGTTTTCATCTCGCTTGTGACGCAACAAATGAAGAGGCAGTGGCCAAATTGAGGGCGCGAAAAAACCGGTACGGAAAGCCGTTTGCCCTGATGGCGCGTGACATCTCAATCATCGAAGAGTACTGTCAGGTGAGCGGGCAAGAACTCGAGCAATTGAATTCGCATGTCGCACCGATAGTGGTGCTGGAGCGAAAAGAAAATGACCACGCAGATACGCGAGCGGCGATTGCAGCTTCAGTTGCACCAGGGCAGAATACCCTGGGATTCATGCTTCCTTACACGCCGCTTCACCACTTAATGCTCAAGCGTGTGAAGAAACCGATTGTACTCACTTCTGGCAACATCTCGCACGAACCACAGTGCATAAGCAACGAGAGCGCAAAATCTCAACTGGCTCAAATTGCCGATTACTTCCTGCTTCACGATCGCGAAATAGTCAACAGACTCGACGATTCAGTACTGCGAGTGGTGCGCAACAAACCAGTTTATCTCAGAAGAGCACGCGGTGCCGCACCAACACCGATACCACTTCCACCCGGTTTCGAGAATGCTCCAGACCTGCTTGCTATGGGCGGTGAGCTCAAGAATACATTCTGTCTACTGAAACACTCAAAGGCAATTGTCTCTCAACACATCGGTGATCTTGAAGACGCCAGAACTTACGCCGACTATCAATACAATCTGGAACTTTATAGAAATAGTTTCCAACACTGCGAATCTGGCATAGCCGTCGACCTGCATCCAGAGTATCTGTCCAGTAAGCTCGGACGTGCTCGCGCTCTAGACTCAGGACTGCCTCTAACCGAAATCCAGCACCACCATGCGCACATCGCATCGTGCATGGCCGACAACAACCATTCGCTTGATGCGGGTCCCGTACTCGGTGTGGCGCTTGATGGATTAGGATTCGGGTCTGATGGAACGTTCTGGGGCGGCGAATTCTTGCTTGCAGATTACACATCATTCGAGCGCCTTGGTACTTTCAAACCAGTGGCGTTAATCGGCGGCAATCAAGCAATGTACGAACCATGGCGCAACACGTACGCGCACATCATGGCGGAGATGGGCTGGGCAGCTTACAAAATGAACTTCGAGGAGCTCGAGCTGACAACCTTCTTCGAATCGAAACCGCTCCCAGCATTTGCCAGCATGCTTAAGTCAGGCATCAACGTGCCTCTAGCCTCTTCCTGCGGTAGACTGTTCGATGCGGTGGCAGCAGCGATTGGCATTTGTCGTGAGCACGCCAGCTATGAAGGGCAAGCAGCAATCGAGCTTGAAGCGATCGTCAACATGGACGTCCTGCTCAACGAAACGGAAGCGCTAGGTTATCCGTTTGCCGTGCCTCGGTTAGGAGGAAAGGGACTTCCATACATCGAACCACTGGCTGTCTGGCAAGCGTTGCTTGGGGATCTATACCTGAACACTGATGCTGGTATCATGGCAGCGCGCTTCCATAAAGGGTTGGCCAAAGCAATCGTGCACATGGTGCAGAAGCTCTGCACACGCGATCAAGAGATCTGGCTAAAGACAGTGGCGCTCTCAGGCGGGGTATTTCAAAACAAAATTTTGCAAGATCTCATTGTAGATAAGCTCACTGATCTCGGTTTTGAAGTACTAACTCACCATCAAGTGCCAGCCAACGATGGCGGTATTGCGCTAGGGCAAGCTGTAATCGGTGCGGCATCGCACATTCAGAAAAACAAGGAGCGGAGCCATGTGTCTTGGCATACCTGGTCAAATAGTTGAAATAGTCGACGCCCAGAAAAAGCTCGCAAAAGTTGATGTCTCTGGTGTCAAACGTCAGGTAAACATAGCCTGCATCGTCAACGAAGAGCATCCTGTGAATTCCTGCGTGGGCGACTGGGTGCTCGTTCACGTCGGCTTTGCCATGAGTCGAATCGATGAAGAGGAAGCAAGAAAAACTCTCGAATTGCTCATCGAACTGGGCGAGGCGCAGAAAGAAATCGACGCTATGAGGACTGGTGCACAATGACCGACACCAGCAAAAAATTGCAAGCCCTGTATCCTTTCCTGCACGGGAAAGAAAAAGAACCTGCAGCGCAAAGAGAAGCGTTGCTGGAATCAATTCGCCAGAAGGTGGCTCAGAGTGTAGCGGAGAAGCAATCATTCTTTGCCGACAACAGCGAAGCTCTCATAGAAGTTAGCACCGCAATCGCAAAAGTTTACCGAGAAAAACACCGTATGTTTTCGATGGGCAACGGTGGATCGAGCTGTGACGCTGCGCACTTTGCCGTAGAGTTTCAGCATCCTGTAACAGCTGGGCGACCAGCTCTTCCGTGCACGAGTTTGACAATGGATACAGCGATGATTAGTGCGGTCGCCAACGACGTCGGCGTCGACCACATTTTCAGCAGACAGATAGAAGCGCTTGGCCAGGAAGGCGATGGACTGATTGGATTTTCCACAAGCGGCAATTCAAAGAATCTGATCGACGCATTTCGGACAGCGAAGAAATTTGGCATCACCACAATCGGCATGGCGGGCGGCGATGGCGGTGCCATGCTTTCTTGTGGACAGCTCGATTTTTGCCTGGTCGCAAAGACTGATTCGATTCACCGAGTACAAGAAGTGCATGTGACAACTTATCACATCATTTGGGACCTCGTTCATACTCTCCTCGCTGACCACCGAGGCTTAACTGCTGCAGAGGACGACCATGAAATACGTAGATGAATTTCGGGATCCGGTTTTAGCAAAGTCATTGATCAAGCAAATCAACATACTTGTTGAACAGATCGACTTTGCCAAAGAACGCCCAATTCAGTTGATGGAATTCTGTGGCGGTCACACGCATACAATCTTTAGATACGGCATCGAGCAGCTGCTGCCAAAGTGCATCGAGCTAGTGCATGGACCTGGCTGCCCAGTCTGCGTCTTGCCAATGGGAAGAGTTGACGATTGCGTATCGCTGGCCGAACGACCAGAGGTAATTTTTACCACATTCGGTGACGCAATGCGCGTGCCTGGATCAAAGAAGAGTTTGCTGCAAGCAAAAGCCGATGGCGCAGATGTGCGCATGGTCTATTCGCCACTCGATGCGCTGCAACTTGCCCACAAATACAAAGACCGAGAGGTAATATTCTTCGCGCTCGGATTTGAAACAACTATGCCGAGTACTGCCCTTACAGTTCTTCAAGCCGAGGCGGATGGCTTGGAGAACTTCTCTCTGTTCTGCAACCACATCACCACTGTGCCCACAATCAAAGCAATTCTGGACTCACCCGGCATGCAGCTGGATGGCTTCGTTGCCCCAGGTCACGTCAGCATGGTAGTGGGCGAACAACCGTTCCACTTCGTCTGCGAAAAATACAAAAAGCCAATCGTAATTACGGGGTTCGAACCTCTAGATATTCTGCAATCGATCTGGTTGCTGATCAAACAGATCGCCGAAAAGCGCTGCATAGTTGAAAATCAGTACGCAAGAGTGGTTCAACCCGATGGAAACTTTCCAGGTCTTGACGCCATCAGTCGAGTCTTCGAGCTGCGCGAGTTCTTCGAATGGCGAGGTCTCGGTTCGATCGACCACTCAGGTGTGCGCATGAAAGACGATTATGCTAGATTCGATGCCGAACGAAAATTCCCTGTGCCAAATGTCCGAATCGCAGATCCGAAATCATGCCAATGCGGCGAAGTTTTGAAGGGAGTAATCAAACCCTGGCAGTGTAAAGTATTCGGCTCACAGTGCACTCCTGAGACGCCGATGGGAGCTTTGATGGTCTCCTCCGAAGGCGCATGCGCTGCCTACTACAACTTCGGAAATCTGCCTGAACTAATGGCTTTGAAAGCCGAGCGAGAAAAAGAGGAGGCTTTGTCGTGACAGCGTCCGTGCCGGGAATGAGGAAGCGAAGCGGTGTGCTGCGCGCTGAGACGATCAACATGTCTCATGGCGGCGGTGGCAAGGCGATGCGTGATCTGATCGAAGATGTTTTCATCGGGGCTTTCGATAACAATGAACTTTCGATGCTGGAAGATCAGGCTCGAATTGAACTGTCCACGCTCACGGCACTCGGCGACCGACTTGCACTGACTACGGATTCTTATGTTGTGGATCCGATCTTCTTTAACGGTGGCGACATTGGAAAACTGGCGGTCTGCGGCACAGTCAACGACTTAGCAGTCGGCGGTGCTGTTCCACTTTATTTGACTTGTGGAATGATTATCGAAGAAGGATTGAGCGTTGCGGACTTAAGAATAATTGTCGCATCCATGAAAGCAGCAGCAGATGCTGCGGGCGTCAAAATTGTCACAGGTGATACCAAAGTTGTGGATCGTGGCGCCGCGGACAAAGTCTTCATAAACACTGCTGGAGTAGGCGTCATCTCTAAAGCTCACAAAATTAGTGCTCACAACGCTAAGCCAGGCGATGTAGTGTTGATCAACGGTTACATCGGAGATCATGGCGCTGCCATTGTTGGAGCTCGCGGTGACCTGGCAATAGAGAATGACATTCAGAGCGACTGTCAGCCGCTAAACAAATTGATTCAAAGCTTGCTGCAAGCCTGCCCGAACGTTCACTGCATGAGAGACGCCACCAGAGGTGGTGTGGGCTCTGTATTGAATGAATTTGCCGTCAGCAGTGGTGTTTGCTTTAAGCTGAGAGAAACATCAATTCCAGTCCGCACCGAAGTGCGAGGAATGTGCGAGATTCTCGGGCTTGATCCTCTATATCTTGCCAACGAAGGCAAAGTCGTGGTCGTACTGCCCAAGGCAGATGCAGAAGCAGCTCTTGCAGCGATGAAATCGAATCAATACGGAGTGAACAGCGCAATCATCGGAGAGGTGACGGACGCTCCCACCGATACAGTAATTTTGCAAACGTCATTCGGCGGCGAAAGAATTGTCGACATGTTGGTTGGCGATCAACTTCCGAGGATTTGCTGATGCATGAACTCGGCATCACTGAGAACATTGTCGCAATAGTCTCTGAGAGAGCCGGCGAACAGAAGGTCTGCAGAGTAAAGCTCGAGATCGGCAAGTTGTCTGCGATCGTTCCGGATGCGGTACGGTTCTGTTTTGATATTTGCGCGAAAGACACCGTGCTAGAAGGTGCAGTCTTGGAAATCGACGAGATTGACGGACTGGGTAAATGCAACAGTTGCGGTAAAGAAATGCTACTATCGTTGTTGGCAGGCACATGTGAATGTGGTTGTAGAGACTTAAAATGTATCGCGGGTCAAGAGTTGCTAATCAAAGAAATGGAGGTGGTCTGATGTGTGCTACGTGCGGTTGTTCTGACGACGCCCAACCAAAGGTCGTAAATTTGCAAACGGGCCAATCCGTTTCGGTAGACAACAAACCGATGCCCGCCGATTATTCACACGATCACGGACATTTGCACGATCACGACCATGGGCACTCACATGATGACCACGACCCCGGACATAGCCACGATCACGATCATGGGCATCCATACGATCACGGACACTCACACGACCACGAAAGGAAAGCGTCGAAAACAATCTCTCTCGAAGAGCAAGTTCTGGCAAAGAATGACAAACTCGCCGAGCGCAATCGCGGCTGGTTTGATGGAGCTAACATTCTTGCACTGAACCTGGTTGCTTCGCCAGGTGCCGGTAAAACAGCTCTTCTTGAGCGCACTATCGCCGACCTGAAAAAGGAGTTCAACATTTCGGTTATCGAAGGCGATCAAGCAACTCTCAATGATGCAGAGCGAATACAAAAAACCGGCGCGAAAGTAGTTCAGATCAATACTGGCGCAGGCTGTCATCTGGATGCCGAGATGCTCGCTACCGGGCTCAAGCAACTGGATCCGCCACGCGATTCAATCGTCTTCATCGAAAATGTCGGTAATTTGGTTTGCCCTGCACTCTTCGATTTGGGCGAAAAATGCAAAGTCGCAATTCTTTCCATTACGGAGGGCGAAGACAAGCCTGTAAAGTATCCGCACATGTTCAGAGCTGCCGAAGTGATGATTCTTAACAAGATAGATCTATTGCCCCATCTAAGTTTTGATCTAGAGGCATGCAAGAAGTATGCACTCTCAGTCAATCCAAAACTTAAAATCATCGAACTCTCTGCCACCAAGGGTGATGGCTTAGAACTATGGTACGCCTGGGTCCGTCAATTAGTGCGTGCGAAAGTCTAGGCTCTTCATAAAGTTCGATCCACTCCTGTCCTTGCTCGCCCTATCAATCAGGGATTCCGCCGAAAGGCGGATTTTCTTTTTGCAGAGCCGAATTTGGCACATGAAAACTCCACAGAGGCGCGTTTTCCAGCCGGACTGTTAGAGTACCAAATACCAAATGGTTTTTAGTACACAGATGGACCAGGCGAAGTTTGGAAGTCTCAATTTGAAGGGACAAAGATTAGGTAGATGTGGAGGATGAAAGAATGTCGGCAATTCTTATACGAATTTTTGCCAGTGGCATTGTGTTCGGCGCAGATAAAAACGTAACAGTAGACGATGTTTGCGATGGTTCGGTTACGACCGCGAAGATATGCAAATCCAAGGACGGCAAGATTCTTATCGGCAATATCGGAGCTGCAAAACTTGGTGGCGCTTGGGCTTTAGAGGAAATCAAAGAAATTGTCGATTCTCACCAAGGTTCCCCTCTTTCTACAATCGCGAAAGAAGTACGTTCTGGCGTCTATCACCAAAGACTAGAAGATGACAAAAACAAAAAAATAACGCCCCAAATCGTGAACATAGCTGGGTATGAGGAACGAGACAATGTTCTTGTTCCAGAATGCTGGTATATCTCAAACTGTTATGAGTTAGACAAAGACGCGGTTTACAGAGACTATCGAGAAGAATTTGGTTGCTCCGATGAAGTTCGTATCAAAACGGAAGAAAAAGGCATTAAAGCATCTGTGCTACGTGAACGCTTGCTTGGGGTCAGTGGTGGCGGTTATATTGGCTTTCAGCATTCCATCGATCTAGCAAAATTCAATGATTTGATTCACTTTTCAAAAACTGCAATTGAAAACTTACCTAAGTCTGATCCGGAATTTATTCCTGTAACCCTTGAAGATCAGGCGAAATTCGTAGATTTGTCGCTTCAAATGTTTAGTTCTTACTTCAAAACTTATTATCCGGCAAACCAACAATTTGTCGGAGGTGGAATCGATATTGGAACCCTGCCATGGCCTTAAGGGCAACAAGGTCCAGAGCTGATTCACGTACTAGCCACATAAACACTAAAAGTTCCGCTAAGCCATATGACAACTTGACAAAACCCTAATTCTGTCAAGTTCTTGATAAAGCTCAGTCAGCGTCTCGGAATAGGACAATTTTTTTGGGCTGTTTTGTTTGACGAAAGCTTCTTTTGCAGAGATAGTGTCAATTTTCAGGCTGATTTCAGCACGCGCTCTGGCGTTATGTCGTAACGTCCAAAGGGATTCACGTGCATCCACAGAAGTGGGCTGACGAGGGCTAATTCATCGTCGGTGATAATGCGCCCTCTGTTCTTGAGACGTTCCAGAGCCGCCGGAAACTCGGAAATGTTCCACGCAACGATCGCATTATGGAGAATGGACAGGCAGCTAAAAGAGTGCTGCTGGTCAAGAAAGTCTCTTGATCTCAACGCACCTTGCTTGCCGAAGAAAAGAAATCTGTCCAAATCGTGAGAGCGCTCTCCCTTGTTTATTTCTTTTGTCTGAAGGCGCCGAAAGTCCTCATCATGCAGACAACGAAGTATGAGAATCGTTTTGTTTACTCGTCCGATTTCGCGCAGCCCTTGGTAGAGAGAATTTTGGCGTGCATAAGAACCTAGCTTTGTAAGAATGAGTGCGGCAGACACTTTTCGAGTATTGATGGATGCAATTAGTCTGACAATGTCATCCCACACCGCATGAATCAGATGTGTCTTGATCGTTCCTTTGATTATTGGATCAAGGTGATTATAACTGGGTCCGCGCTCGAATCGATAAAGCGTTTTGTCCTTGATGTCTTTGATCCTTGGTGCCATTTGATATCCCTGCATTGAAGCTGCAGCAAGAACTGTTTCAGTATAGCCGTGCGTGTCGGTAAAACAAATGGTGGGCTCCATTTCGGTCCCATGCGCTAAAAGCCCATCAAGGTCATAAGCAGCTTCTCTCAACCTGCAAGGCACTGGTTGCTGATGCAGCATCAACAAGTTGTCTGCCGTATGCGTGATCATTGTTATGCCACGATCACGCAACACGGCGCTGTAGTCGGTACGCAGCAAGTTTGATGGGGAATAAAATCGCATTCCGTCGGCGGAGCAGATCTCTCCGCTGCCGAAATTTTTGGTGATTGGAAGCTCAAAACCATAGTTAACAATGTCCACAGCCGCCGCTTTCAGACTTTCCGGCGTGAAAAACCAATCAGCGATCGAACTAATGTCAAAGTGCGAAATTCCCTTGGTCGCCGCGGCCATTCGATAAGGCCCAATGTTGCAGCCAATGGCAAGCAATCCGGCTATAGCATTGCTTTTGAGAGTCTCAATTGATTGCTTTGAATCTGGGGTTCGGGGATCAATGGAACGGAAAGTGGCGTTAAGCTCGCGATTCTGACTGGGTCAGGGCTTCCGGGATTAAAGAGATGTTGATATCGGCGACGTTCCTGAGAGGCCTGAAGTGGCCTTGTTTAACGGGCTCCGGCAAATTGAAATGGTAGCGTCCAAGGACGTTCAAGTTTCCATGCTGGAGCGGAGACAACCTCGCCGTGTCTTCTGGATTGAGAGTCCGCCCCGTTGCGCGGAGGTGACTCAATGTTCTGTCGAGATACATTGTGTTCCAGAGAATGGTGGCATTTACCACCAAACCTAAGGCCCCAAGCTGATCCTCCTGGCCTTCTCTGTACCTCTGTCGCAATTCCCCGCGTTGCCCATAGAAAATAGTTCGCGCCAATGCGTGCCTGCCTTCCTGACGATTGAGCTGTGTCAGAATGCGACGGCGATAAGAGTCGTCATCGATGTACGAGAGCAGATAAATTGTCTTGATTATCTTGCCGAGTTCGGTAAATGCCCGTGAAAGAGTAGATTGACGCTGGCTTGAGCGGAGTGTACGAATGAACTCAGACGCGCTCACCATCCCGGACTGAAGCGACCCGGCTACGCGCAAAAGATCGTCCCAATTCTGCGCAATTAGCTCTGTGTTTACCTGATGTCGGGAGAGTGAGTTGAATGCTCCATAATCAGCATCTGGGTCTATCCGCCAAAATCTGGTTTCACCAATATCAGCCAGCCGGGGGCTAAATTGATATCCCAAGAGCCAGAACAGTGCAAAGACAGTATCGGTGTAGCCGGCCGTATCGGTCATTATTTCCGTTGGACGCAGGGTAGTCTGCTGCTCCAGCAAGCCATCAAGAACGTACAGTGAGTCTCTAATCGTGCCCGGAATGACGATCCCATGAAATCCAGTGAATTGGTCACTAGAAAAGTTGTAATAGGTGACTCCACGGCCAATACCAAAATATTTCGGATTCGGGCCGGCATTAATTGTCTTGACCGGCACCACAAAACGCATCCCATCGGCCGATGCAACATCCCCGCCTCCCCATTCGTGGGCAAGCGGAATCTTAGTCTGGGCTTCTACTAGCCGAGCATTTGCTCTAGTTATTGTGTCAATTCTCAGATAGTTTTGTTTGATGTAAGACAGTCTGTCCCTGCTTAGAGCAGGTATACGAGGATTGATTAACGGTTCAAGACCTATGTTGCATGCCTCCGAAATCAAGACTGCGCAGATGCTGATTTCAAGATCGTCTACTCTCGAGTCCGTCTCACTCAGATGGCAAAATTCCTGAGCAAAGCCGGTTTTCGAGCTTATCTCCATTAGCATGTCTGTCAGATCGACCAGCGGCATCATGGAGCTCGTCTTGTCGCGGAGTTGGATCAAACTCTCAGACTCGCCCAGACTCTCCAAAGGAGTCACCACTAAAGCATCTTTGTCGCCCTGTTTCTCAATGCGGATGGCATTGTTTCGCGGCAGATTTTTACAGACTCTCAGATACGACTTGTGCAGATCTTTGCTGAGGCGACTGAGTTCTCCAATCGGCGACGGCTTTTTATTCAGACTACGGCATACTTGTTTTTTTGAAGAATCCCATTGTTCAGGTTGAAGCAGCTTGGCCCGGGGATCTGCCCATCTGACACTGTGATCCAAAAAAATGTCTCGGCTTCGCAGAGCATCGCGCAATTTTTCAAGAACACAAAATGTGTAAGCGCGGCGCTCGATCTGGCCTTCCTCATCATAGGAAATAAATCTCCAACCTTTAGTAATCACTGAGGTCGGAGCTAGGCTCATATCAGGCTTTTTCAACCCTTCTATCGATTTGAGAAAGTTTAAGGACTCTTGAACGGGCATGCCTGTATCAGTAGCTTGAAACTCCAAGGAATCAAGCAAAGTGGGCAGGAACCGTCGCACGGTTCGCCAGCGCTCCATCAGCTCTTGATGGAAATTGTCGTCAGGACGCCGCGCAATGGACCACACAGTTTTCAGCGCCGCTTCGATCTCCTCTACCGGCAGGACAGAGTAGATCTCGCCTCGCAAATCGGTGTCGCCAAGCTCGGGATCCAGAATAATCTCGCACACGCTGCAGAGGCGTAATGCTGCGGCATCGAGCTTCTTTAACGACTTGATCCTGTCTTTGGTCCCCACTTGAGCTGACTTTCTGAGCAGGTTGGCAATTAGGATTTCGAGCACATCGACAGCATCATCTTGTGCAGTTTCCTCAAGGCTGTGGGCGAATGCCAACAGAGTCGCCAGGCGCCTCTCGTTCGGCATCCGCTCGATTATTGATGCCTTGGAGTTACCGGCAAAACGAGCAAGCAACTTGATCCTGCCGGCGGGAAGATTGGACAAATCATATTTTCCAGCACCGAGCTTGCGGACTTCTTCCAGACGATCCAGGGCGGAAACGAGTGATGGTGCACTGACTGTGACCGGGCTGCGCCGCAACCGGTCTAACCGAGACTGCCGACCACCAGGCTCTATCAACAAGGCTCGGGGATAGCGAAGCTGTCACCAGGTGCAACGCCTTGGACAGGGCTCAAACGGTTACAGGATTGGTTTTTTTGGCTTCGAGGGTGG
>JYMV01018276.1_pt1 | contig 41304 bp, 34 predicted proteins | sample 338911 | NCBI WGS metagenome assembly JYMV01 (sample SAMN03354496, study PRJNA234377) | hydrothermal vent metagenome | biome: Deep sea; feature: Hydrothermal plumes at the Eastern Lau Spreading Center, Western Pacific Ocean; material: Seawater | place: Tonga | collected 2009 | depth 2000 m m | reverse complement strand
CGCGTTGAACGGTCCAGCGGAAAAGAAGGCGGAACGGATGCGGAAGGAATACCTCGAGGGTAACTTATCCGTAAGCAGGCTCTGGCCAGACTTATACATTGCGCCGGTCAAGGGCTTGGCTATGCTGCGCAATAAGACTGCCGCCGAGCCGGTCGACTGGAAAGAAGTCATCTTTGACTATGGTCTATTTGATGGCCGCACCCATGGGCACCCAGCCAAATTGCAGACCATCCCGTCGTTCAACGGCCAGATTGTCTCGATGGAATATGGCTACGGTATGCACGGCAACCCCGTGGCTCACGGCTTCCACATGCGTAGCTACGCGCACAACGTCGTGGTGGCTGACGGCCAGGACCAGTTTCACGCCAGCAGCGCCGTGCCCGTGGGACGGCTGCGGGGTTCATACAGTGACCACAACGTGCAGTGGGTTGACGCGGAATCGACACGTATCTATCAGGGCATCGAGATGCGCCGTACTTTGTTCGTCACGAACTTTGGCATTGTGGACCTGTACCTCTGTAGGTCCAGCACACGGCACCAGTACGACTGGATGTATCATTCCTTCGGCGAGGCCAGCGTCTTGGGTCTGAAGCTTGCGAAAGTTAAACAACTCGCTGAGTCCGGACCACTAAAGTTTGGCCAAAACCCTCGTACCCACACCACTAATGGCATGGTACGGGTTCTCTGGGAAAACAAGCCATTGACCAAGCCCGCCAAGAAACAATCCACTGCTCTGTTGCACGAGAAAGCCTTGGTGAGGGTATGGGCATTACCAGCTAAGGACACGGCTGTAGCACTTTTCGGCATCCCGATGATCGAGTCGTGCGGCAACGAAATTGATTATTTTATGTTGCGTCGCAACGCCGAGGCTACCGTCTTCGCCACCGTGCAGGAGCCTTGGCGCGAATCAACCCAGCCCATGGTGGAGTCCATTCAAAGCCTGCATGTGAAGGCCAACAGCAAGCTGGTCGCCAATCATCAGGCCAGCGCCATGGAAGTCACCCTAAACGATGGCTCGCGAAGGGTGTACTTTGTCAACTACACATCTGACACCAAGACCATCGGCAAAGTGAACACTAGCGCTGACGTAGCCACATGGGAAATCGACAAGAACGAAGCTATTCAAAATCCGAAACATACTCAAGGTCACGACTTCAAAATCCGCTAACTTTTGCAATTGGTCGCAACATTATTCAGTAATTTCTGGATTTCAAGCAGTAGACATTGCAAAATAAGCACTTAAGCACTGAATTGTCTGTTGAGTCTAATCTTGAGGTTAACTGACTATGCTGATGTCCTGTAGAATGGCTATTAACACATGGGAGGTCATGAGAGGCAATACTACGTCCTATTATACCATCCAACTCCTCATCTGAACGGTATGGTGATTCCGGATATGCATGCTTAGAGGTTTTGCCAGACGGCACATTCGTTTACACCGCCTACGTTGTCCGCATGCTGAGTGAGGAGAATTCGGTCATCAGCATGCGGACAACGTAGGCGATTGATTTGATCATGCAACACGTTTTGGAGTGAATATGGAAATCCGTGCATCGAAAGAGAGTGAATTTGAAGAAATCATTAACCTGATATGTACCGTATTTGTGGAAAAATGTAGAAGTCAGATTTATCATGATTCGAGTTTTCAACTGCATCAGTCACGAGTCTGCGTTGTCGATGGAAAGGTTGTCAGCCACGTTCGCGTATCAGACAGAGCAATTCACATCGGGCGTTCTGTTGTGAGGCTCGGAGGCATTGGAATGGTTGCGACTTTACCAGAGTATCGGCGGCAGGGTTATGCCTCAGCTTTGATGCAGGATTCGATTGCCTACATGGAGGCAATCGGCTACGAGCTCAGTTTGCTTTTTACCGCTATCCAGCCATTTTATATGAAGTTTGGGTGGGCGACTTTTCCGCAGACGAACTTTGAGTTAGAACTTCGCGTCAAAAAACAGTTTGAGCCATCATCATGGATAGCTCGGCCGTTTGATGTCGAAAGGGATTTGACACAGATCAGCCAGATTTATGATGAAAACAGTAAGGCTCGCGCAGGGACGGTTCTGCGTTCTGAGGGGTATTGGCGAGACGAATATTCGCGTCAAGTCGGCATCTTACCCTCACTTGTCGTCGAAAAGGACGGGACAATCGGCGCATACGCAAATTTCGGATTTCCGACAGATTCGGATGGAATGGACGCATTTTTGGCAACGTATTATCCGAATCTTCGGGAAGTCGGCTATCGAAGTCAACACCCCGATAGCCTCCTTGCACTCTGCCACGCGGTTCTTGTCTCTACTCGTGAAAGAGACCTAACCAGCATTTCGGGACGTTTACACAGGCATCATCCGCTAATAGCCTTGTTAAGTGAAGAGAGTGGGAGCCAGCCATCTTTTTCCATCACAGAAGGGGCAATGTACCGCATCGTCTTGCTGTATTCGCTCCTCCAGAAGATGATTCCTGAATTCGAGGCAAGATTGGAAAGTCGTCGAGAAGATCCTACGCCTACTTCATTTTGTTTCATTCTCGAAAACCAAGTCTGTACGCTAAAGGTGAATCATGGAAAGGTTACTGTCATGGATGATAATAGCGGGCGAACAAAGGTGCAGATTGATACGCATCGTTTCCTAAAGGTGCTTTTTGGGGATGCGACATTTGGTCAGTTAGAGGAATTGAACCGCTTCAAAGAGCTCCGGCTCGAACCTTATGAAATAGCAACCCTTGACGCACTTTTCCCGAAGGGTGAGCCAATGCACTGGATCTGTGACTATTTTTAGGTTATGAACGCAAAAGTCGACATTCCGAAAACATAGCCTGTATCGCCAGAATTCAATTGACGCTCAAATGCCTCTAACTTCTTTCAAACAGGTTCCAAGCGTTAATCAAATCCTATCTGTCAAAATTCCCCATTACGCCAAAGTTGGAAATTTCTTTTTATTGGGTAACAGGAAGGTTTTCAGACAACACATCTTAATCTGCTAAAAAGAAATATTGTCAAGAACGTGACGGCAGGATGTTGTAAGGAAAGGCTCGTCCCCACCAACCAAGATTAAGCGAAAACCCGATTGCATGTGACGGATCGCCGAAGTTGGATCGAGAGGCGAACCGTAGACGCCAATACCAGCGGGCTTTCCGACTTGTTCAGCAGCTTCAAGTGTTCTCTGTAAAGCTTGCTGGAATTTTCTGTTTTCATAGTCAAAAGGAACATTAAGCGAGATGGAGAGATCAACAGGACCTACGATAAATGAATCCACTCCATCTACAGCTAGGATCTCTTCAATATTCTCTATTGCTTCAGCCGACTCAATAATGGGAATATACATCACCTGACTATTAATTTCGGTAGTGTATGTTTCGCTAGCTAGTCCATACTTCGCGGCACGATGAGGCCCCCATCCACGAATACCATCAGGTGGATACCTACAGGCTGAAGTGCCCTCTCCCGCTTCTCCAGCAGTATTGATGGAAGGAACAACCACTCCCATTGCGCCCATATCCAAATAGAGTTTGATTAAATCTGGATCGTTCTTTGCCGTGCGCACGATAGAAGTCGCCTCGGTGCAACCGACGCCTTGTAATTGAGCTTGCACAGACGTTGGCGTTTGCGGGGCATGCTCAGTATCAATTAAAACCCAGTCAAATCCAGCTGCACCGAAAAGTTCAGCTATAGCAGGCACACCAAATCGGAGTTGTGCACCAATAGCTACTTTCCCTGTTTCTAACAATTCCTTTAAACGATTTCTCATGCCAAAAAATCCTCAATAACAGTTCAGGCTGATTCAAAGAATCCCAGTTCACTCATTCGATTAATCCATCTCTGACGCTTAGGGTTTCCCTCTGCATTGGCTATCCAATGTGGATGATAGAGCGGATCTTCAGGTCGTTGAAACTGGGTTGGTGTTTGAGCGTTTCTGCCAGCACGATCACGGGTCGCTTCTTCTTCTTCCGGTGTCTTAGGGTTATTGTAATAAACCACAGTACACATTCGGCGGTCAATCGCCCCTCCCCAACTCGCATGCCAGCACCGCATATCAAAGGCAACTACATCGCTCGGCCCCAATTCGCAAACGTAAGCAGGAACATCACAAATCTCAAACCCGAACTTGTCCAGATTTTCCCGCAGGTCGTCGTGCAGAGGGTTCTTATGCGAACCTGGAATCAGCCGCAATGCACCGTTTTCGGCACCGACCGGTTCGAGATAGTAGGCGAATTTGACTCCGTAGCAATCAACAATCGGATCGACATGGTGGTCTGGATGCCAATTGGTATTGCCGACGTAGCGATTGGCATCACAACCCATCCCCATGACATCTTCGCCATAGAGTTGTTCGGCCACCTGACAAAATCTTGAATCCTCCAGTAGATGAGCAAAAAAAGGTGTTTCCGGGCCCATCATGGTGGTCCAATGTCTACAGGTCTCGTCGAATGGATTATCAAAGTATGCCTTTTCTAAACCACGCTTAAATTCGGTGTTGATAATTTGCAATTCTTCTTGGCCAAACAACTGTGGAAGGATCAAAAATCCGAATGTTTGAAAGTGTTTGTATTGTTGTTCTATAAGCATATATTTCACTCTGTTTCCTGCAATTAGTTTCTTAGACTAGAATATTCTATTGTCAGGAAAAAAGCCAGACGTTGCTGGTTTTTTATCATCTATGTCTAGAAATTGTCTATATTAAGCAGGGCAGTCGTAGAAATCGGAGCAAGTATGTCACAGATGCTGAGAGGCTAACCCTCCCCTCCCAAATCCAGACGTCCTTTATATTCTAGGTGTTATTGCTTATTAGGTGGTAATTGCTGATCAGTTTGACAGGCATTAGCAATTGACGTAATATGAGTATCAGTCAGTCTTTTTAGGAGATCAAGCATGATTGATAACGCAACTACTCAGGTTTCGAAGTCGACAAATCGCCGAGACTTTATCAAGTCAATGGCAAAAACTACGCTAGCTACTTTGATTTCACCAACTATTCTTCGTGCCTCTGACAAAACAGGCAGGCGAAATACTGTTATGGGCACAGGTGCCCATAAATACGAAGCGATTCATGGTTGGGGGAACCTACCAGATCATATTCAGTGGGGAAACACTCATGGTATTTGTATCGATGCCAACGGTTTAATTTATATCAAACATCAGTCAGCAGCCGAAACGGAAATGGATGCTATCGCTGTTTTTGATCCAGAGGGAAAGTTTGTCCGGTCTTTTGGGAAAGAGTATCACGGAGGTGGGCATGGCCTTGACATTCGTCAAGAAGGTAACCAGGAATTTCTTTACCTATGTGACATCAAGCACCGGAAGGTTGTAAAGACTGACCTGAAGGGTGAACAACTCTGGAGTTTAAGCTACCCGGTAGAAGCTAATCTCTATGAAAATGACAAGAAATTTGTGCCAACTAATGTCGCTTTTGCGCCTGATGGTGGCTTTTACGTCGGAGATGGATATGGTTCGCATTATATTCACCAATACGATCAAAATGCAAAATGGATCCGCTCTTGGGGAGGAGAAGGCACTGCCCAAGGAAAGATGAAAACACCACATGGGTTATGGCTTGATGACCGTCCGGGACGGACTCCCTCATTGGTCGTGGCCGATCGAGCCAATGCCAGACTACAGTATTTTACCCTTGATGGCCAGCACCTTGGATTTGTTGAAAGTGTTAGCTTTCCGGCTCATTTCGACATTCGCAACACGGATCTATTGGTTCCTGACCTTCACGCGCGGGTAACAATCCTTGACGGTCAAAACAATGTAATCACTCATTTGGGGTACAATCAAAAGTGGACTGACCAAGTGCTTGACGGCTTCAAAATTAGGACACAACCAGAAACTTGGGAAGAGGGGCGATTTATTCACCCTCATGATGCCTGTTACGACCAAGATGGCAATATTTTCGTTGCAGAGTGGGTTTCCACTGGGCGGATTACTAAACTTCGTCATCTCAGCTAGTGGCTCACTGGTGTCACGACTCGTATCTAGTTTAGAACTTCTAGTCAGTTAACACACATTTCGATGTATAACATCCCAAGTCTCTTTACTTTTAGCGCTATTGCTGAAATCGTCAAAAAAAGTGCCGCTGAATCCGACTGAAGCTAAAGAAAATATCCAAAAGGTTATTAGACCTTTCGTTGTTATGTTCATAGGTTTCATCCTCGACAATTTAGGTTGTGCTGTCATTATATATGGGACTAAATACTTTAAATCAGCTAGGAAAAGTTAAGTTTGTTACCAAAATTGTAAGGATCATTCCAATTTTTCACCCTCTATATCCGAAGTTATGGATTTTGAGCGGAGACGAAAGAGCTTCAAATTTGCAGTCTTATGAATGACTTCGTAATCCCTGACTAGTAGTTTAGCATCCTCACTTGCACGTGCTGCACGCCAAACAATCCAATAATCAATAGGACCACCTTCATATTTGAACATCCAATGTTTCCCCTTGTACTGAAGCGGGAAGTAGCTATACTTGGGTTCATAATTGGAATCGTAAAGGCTCCCATTTCCTAAGCAATAGTATGCAGCCATTTGAAGAAATGGCATAACGTATCTGACAGGTCCCTGATACGTTTGGCCAACCCAATCCATACCGGGCCTGAGGATAGACACTGTTGAATTAGGTTCAATGAGATGTGAGCCAGAGGTGAACTCGCGCATTTCTTTGTCGAGTAGGGAATAATCCAGTACTGTCAACCCGAGATGCCAGACAGAAATTAGTAACATAACACCAATCAATCCGCGTTTCAGCCAGACATATTTAGGCATAACGAACCAGCCAAGCAGGATAGGAAAGATGTACAAATGAACCCGTTCGTTGATCGCAGAAGGGGGACCATAAGACCACGGTAGCCGAAAGTAAAGAACAGTTAGTATGATAGCTAAGAGTAGAAATCCATCTCTCACTTCAAAAAACCGTTTTTCACCTATATGCACAATTAGTGTCCAGCCGAGACAAAAACTCATTATTCCCAATAAGATCCAAGAGATAACCAGATAACTGTCGTTGAAGTAGACCAGAGATTTCACATTAATGAAATAATCCCACAGGTAGGCAAAGGGTCGATAACCTACTTGGCGTTGTTCGGGATTAGATAGGAAGATATTAAGCAAAATGAAATACGCTGGAGCGAGGTAGCCGATGAATTGCAATAGTCTTTTCAAATGTTCACGCCACTGAAACAGATGTCTGAGAAAAGCAACACCTGCTAGAAAGGTCAAGGCAAACATCAGCAACGTATAAGAACTGAAGTGGGAAAAGTAGGTCACAATCAGCAGAAGGTTTAGCACTGTTGCTTGCTCAATCTGGAAGTCTTCCTTGTGTTTCCACCAATACCCAATTGAGATCAAGCAGAATGGAACACTTATGGCAAAGTTATAAAACCCTAGGTGAAATAGATGATTGTAACTGTAAAGAAAACCTAGTAAGGCGAAAAAACGGAGTTGACGATCTATTGCGTTGAGCAGATAATAAAAGCTAAATGGGTACAGTAGGACACAGATTGTAGCAAAGATTTTTTCAGCGATAAGTGGTGGGAAAATGTGAAGCGTAACGAATAGTATGGCATAATCTATCCAATTTGGAAAAAATGTCAGGTTTAGGTCGTAGACTTCATGAAACTTGGTGAATTCTGGGTTTTTCCATTCTTTTAAGATGTAGGCATTGTAGACGTGACTGATTCCATCTTGTGTTGGTATAAACTTGAAGCCCCAGATGGGGATGAGATGCAAAAGACTAAGAACTACAATCAACTGGGCTGGTTGATTTCGTCGAAACCTTTGTAACCACAGTTTGATAGGAGCAGGATTGTAAACATGTTTTCCTAAACTACGAAGAACAGAATTGTTGGATACCTGTTGGGTGCGGGGAGGGGATGGTAAAGGTGCCATTTCCTAATGAAACTTTATTTTGATAATGTCATAAGCATTAGTAATGACAGAAACGCGTTTTATTGTCATAACAACAGCATAGATTAAAATTTGGCGCAGCATCATTGGAACAACCGAAATTTGGAGTTAGAAAGAAACCAAATTAAAGAGAAAGTCAAGGCAATAGTCCAATTAATCACTTGAATTGAAGATTGTCAATAATACACTAAAATATTCTATCAATCTGTTTCAGTGAGGCCCAGCATGTTGCTAATTTGTCTCTGGAGCTAACAGTTAATGCAACGTCAAAGCTTTTCATAATAGTTTTAAGCTCATCTACACTAAGGGCTCGGTTATAAAGAAAAACTTCGTCCATACCGCCAACGTAAGTTTCTCCACCGTACTTACCCAAGCCCAGAGGGACTGCTACCTGCGTAACTTTTCCCTCTTTCGGACTACTCACGTCCAACTCTCCGTTGATATACAAGTGTATTTTTTTACTATCATAAATTCCAGTGATATGAGTCCAGACACCTGGTTTGACCTTTTTCTTGCCCCATGCCAGACCAATACCCCTGCATCTGTCCAAACAGCAAAAACCCAGCCATCCGGGTTCTGTTCTCCACCCGATTGATCTTCCAAGAGATAAGCACCATTCCGACGATGCCCCGTATCGGAAGGCTCATCTACACGAAACCATCCTCCAAGACTCATTTGGTTTTTATTAATGCTATCCAGACTCTTTGTAATAGGGACAGTAACGGCCTGCTGGGGTTTAGTTACTATACTGTCACCAAATTTACCGGCTTGGCCAGCTTTCGCACCATTATCAAGAACTCCATGGTTGTTATTGCCTGAGCTTCTTATCTGCTTCGTCATCAAAGAGCCATAGGCCAACAAGACCTTCACGAAGGTTTGCTTTAACAGATAGGGTACCCAATGCACTCACTACTGCAATAATTATCATACGAGTAGACCAGGCATAACAAAACGTTTTCATTAATCAGCTCCTCCAAAATAAAGCTAGAACTTCTAGAAATTTATCTAGAGCGATAAACCTCATCAAGTTGACATGACTAAGTGAGCAATTGTGCTATATTTCCACAATTTGCAGATTCCAATCCTGCCAATAGTACTTCATAGGATCAGTGGGTGCCCAATCCTGATAGATCTCTTCTCACGCCAATCAATTCATATGAGGTGCCAGAGAATCCGACCGGACTGGATGACTCATTGGCTAATAGCGAAAGTCGCACGATACTCTTCAACCTCAATTTAATTGGTGCTAAGACATATTATATAATGTGCCGATAAAAACTCAACACCAAATTAGATACAAGTGAAATTGTCTATATTAATCGACATTGGACAGATGCATTGTCAGTTGAGACTAAAAGCAACACAAGGGTCTAAAAGGAAATAGGATCCTTTTAGAGATAAGTGGCGGCGGCCCAAAAGTGATTTATTCCGTCTAGGCTCCAGACATCGGAAAGGGCCCCTTCACTATGATCTGGCATGACGAGAACCTGTCTTCTAGTTTCGATGTTCCAAACTCTAGCCGTTTTATAATCACTGTCAGTCGCAATATGCTTTCCATCCGGATTTCAGTATGCCGACCTCTTCCGATCCTGATGATCAGTCAGAGTGACAATCCGTTGCCCATTTGGCTCCAGCTGACCAAATAGATCAAATCTTCATGGCATGTTGGCATCAACCTAACTCTGGACTCAACCATTGACTTATGTAGAACAGTATTTGAAGTTGGCAGAACCATGCCTCCAGTTTTATAGGTTGTTTTCACTGATTTAGTGGCTAACAAAAGACTCAGCTCGGGATCTTTTTCCAACTTAAATAAAGCAAAAGCAGCAAGCGATTGAGCCGCTAATCGTCTCAGTTGTTTTTCAAGCTTAGCCTGCTACTAACAAAAAAAAGGAAATTGCTAAAAGAATAATACATTGCGAGCAGTTTACAGCCGCACGGCTAAACGCTATATATTCGGCATGTAAGTCCGTCGGGTTCGGTCCTTTTGAAAGTCCCTGTGTAAACTATCCTTAATTGACTTGAAGTTCCTGCTTGTTTAGAGTTGAGCCCTTAGTCTGATGTTGGTATCCATTCAAGGACACGTGTCAATAGACGAGCATGTTCCTGGACATAGTCCAGATCGTTATGAAGTGCATCAATTAGCAACTTGAAGTTAGCTTAAAAGTTATCCTTTTAGCTTAGGAAGATCCAATTGTGAGAAGCCATTGAAGTATGAATTCCATTATCAGACACCTCGCGTCATACTACAGGTACTAAACGTTTGTTGAGCTTAATGGCATATTCAATCTTTAAAGCACAAATTTCAGAAACTACTGAACCAAGAACTAATAACAAATAGATAAAGTATCCACGACTTCAATACTAGTATAGGTTCCTTCTAGCCATTCAGAAGTAGGAGAAATATCCTGCCAATCCATCCAAGGATCACGGTCTTTGGTTTCCAATTTCTGTTAGAGGAGGAGATGAATATCTTTGACACTGCTGATTGTGGAAATCTAGGATTAAAATTTAACAGAATTATTTTAGTACAAGGGGACGGGATTTCAAGCGTTTAAGATGATTGTTTCCACAGTTTGAACATTGGTAACGGTAGCCATATGTTTGTCTACGAGTGGCATTAATTGCCAGCTAGACATTGATCGGCTTAAAGATAGGATGGTTGCACTGATTGTCTCGTTTGCCTGTCGCCATTTACATTGTTAACAAGCCTAGGGTAAATATATCTTTGATATGATATTCTTCTAGTTTATAATGATTTGACCTAACGACCTGAGATTTACATAATCCTAATATCTCTAATTTTTTTAAAGGGATGAAGTATGTACTGCAGAATTACCCGCTACAGTTTTAAGCCGGAAAAATATAATGAAATGATAGCGTCTGCTGAAGGTCAAAAAGAGAACGAGTAGAAGACTTCAGGCCTTCAATTTGCCTACGTGGGCCGAGTTAGTGAAAACGAAGTCATAATTATAGCTTGTTACACCAATCAAGAATCAACCACTGCACGCTTTATATCAGTCGTGACTGGCACCCCCTACAACTGGTGGATACTAAAATTATCTAGCGAATCGGCAGAGAGACAAGTGAACAAACTTAAGGTGGTAGTTGTTTTTCTTTTTAGAAGGGCTAAGGATTAACTTTGAAGATAACAGCGAGTCTATTGATGTACACATCAATATTTATTTTCGTTGTTGGTGAATTGAAAGCTGAAGATTGGCCTCAGTGGCTTGGAATGAATCGGGATGCCATATGGCGGGAAACCGGAATTATCAACACATTTGATGAGGTTAAACCAAAGCTGATATGGAAGGCAAAGATTGGTGGAGGATACTCAGGTCCGGCTGTTTCAGGTGGTCGTGTTTTCGTCATGGACCGCGTGGGTCATGATACAGACTTGAAGAACGGTAGTTTGCTGCATGCCGGAGATCCTCCCAAAAACCCCAACTTTATCAAGCGCATGTTGCCAGGTTTTGAACGTTTGTTGTGTTTCGACGAGAAAAATGGACAGATTATCTGGGAACATAAATATGATTGCCCATATAGATCGGTTGCGATTTATGCCATAGGTCCACGAGTGACACCAACCGTTGATGGAGATCATGTATATACACTTGGGGCTGAAGGCAATTTGTTATGTTTGAAGGTAGAAACTGGTAACCTGTTATGGTCACGTAATCTTCGTGTTGAATTTGATATCACAACTCCGGAATGGGGATTCTCAGCTCATCCCCTGGTTGATGGAAACAAACTGATCTGTATGGTTGGTGGAAAACATTCCACAGTGGTAGCTTTTGACAAACTAACGGGGCAAGAAATATGGCGTAGCGGTAACGCGCGACAACCAGGATATTGCGCGCCGGTAATCTACACGCTAGGTGGAGAACGTCAACTGATAGTATGGGATAGTGACCAGTTACGTGGTCTCAATCCGGAGACAGGGAGAGCCTACTGGGAAGTGGACGTCAAACCAACGTTTGCGATGTCCATTGGGGTTCCTCAACATGAAGGAAACAGGTTGTTCGTGATGGGTTACTCTCATGTATCAGCCATGATCGAGGTGGCCGAAAATGGAAATAGTGCTGAGGTTATTTGGAGAGGTGATACTACACGTGGCATCGGAGGTGTTTTCAACACGGCTGTCATTCGAGATGGTCATGTTTATGGCTGTGGGCAAAATGGCCGATATATATGTATTAGGCTAGAGGACGGTAAGCGTAGGTGGTCTACGTTTGAACCATCAACTGGTTACCGTCCATCCAGTTGGGCAAACGTATTCACCGTTCAGAATGGTGAGAATTACTGGTTGTTCAATGATTTGGGGGATGTGGTGATTGCGAAAATGAATCCGCAAGGATTTCAGATGATTAGCAAAACACATTTGATTGAACCAACACATCGGGTTGGCAACCGAATGGTGGTATGGTCCCATCCTGCTTTGGCTAATGCGTGTGTTTTCATTCGAAACGATAAGGAAATCCGTTGTTATAACGTGGCACAACAATAACAAACGGCTTCCGTCCCCTTTAAAGTTGTGAATTCTACTGAATTAGTTTTTGCTGGGTTAGTACCAATAGACTATTCATGTTGTTCCTCCGTTATACCGACAGGGATATGTGCTAAACATTAGTTCAACTCTCAATATTTAAATTCGCAACAACTTGTCTTAAAATTACCTAATTTTATCGATTGACAGACTGAATGACAGGAAGAATTTCAAATGGCGCAAAAACGGAAAGGAAATCCACGCCGTCTATTTCTCAAACCCTCGTTTTAAGCTTACAACCTACTTGCTTCTTATATCCAACACTCAGGATGTTGAGGAAACTCCCAGTTAAACCGTAGAGCCATTCGATCCAAATCTCGATGATGACCTTACCTCCACACACTAACATTTACTTTCCCTCTGCAAAAGGTGACACCATTTATATTCTTCAACAATGATTAAATGTCTGTTTAAAGGAGTGAAATACAGATGAAAATTACCAAACTCGAGACGTTTCTGGTTGCACCTCGTTGGTTGTTTCTGCGGGTACACACTGACGAAGGGATCGTTGGCTTAGGAGAGCCATACCTTGAAGGACGCGCTACTACCTCTGCTGAAGCAGTCAGAGAACTCGAAGATTATCTCATTGGTCAGGATCCAAGGCGAATTATTCATCATTGGGAGGCAATGTATAGACAGCCCTGCTATCATGGTGGTGCCATTATGATGAGTGCAATTAGTGGTGTTGAGATAGCGCTTTGGGACATTCTGGGCAAAAGTGTCGGCCTGCCGGTGTGGCAGTTGCTAGGTGGCCGAGCACGGGATCGCATTCGACTGTACAAGGGGGGTGGTTCGGTCGAACAAATTAAAGAGGACGTTGCGCGCGGGTTCAAAGGTTTCAAGATTGGTCTTTCTGGCGAACACCGACCAAGAATCCATGCGACAAAGGAGTTCATTGATACAGCTGTCTCCACCCTAGGAGAGATCCGAGATGCCGTGGGCCCCTCCATCGACATTGCAGTCGATTTGCATGGGGCATTTCTACCTGCTGCTGCTGTTCCAATCATCAAGGCATTGGAACCATTGCATCCTGCATGGATTGAAGATCCATGCCAGTGCGAGAACTACGATGAAATGGCGCGGATTGCCCAAGGTACCAGCATTCCGATTGCGGCAGGCGAGCGTGTTTTTACACGTTGGGCATTTCGGGAACTTCTGGAGCGCGGTGCAGCCAAGATCTTGAACCCCGACCCTTCACATGTAGGAGGCATCTTTGAGACGCGTTTCATCGCGGCAATGGCGGAAATGCACTATGCAGGCGTCGCACCGCACTGTCCACTTGGGCCCATCGCACTGGCAGCTTGTCTGCAACTTGATGCAATGATGCCAAACTTCGTATCTCAGGAACATGTAACACTCGGCCAAGGCTACCTCAAAGAACCTTTTGTTCCGGTCGATGGCTACCTGCCGATTCCTGATAAGCCGGGATTAGGTATTGAACTTGATGATGAGGCCATCGCGGACAAAATCGGCGCTATTTTCCGCCCCCAAGCTCCTTTGCATCCAGAAGATGGAACAGTTATTGATTGGTAGCCCCTAGACGACTAGAGTATAACGAACAATCCTAGGTACAATTAAAACGCCTCCTTGAATTCTATCTTTCAGTCACAACGAAACATGATTTTAAGTAAACTTACAGGTCACCATGGTTCGGTATAGGAAGGACTATTAGCATAGCGTTCAGTGGTTAGATTGAGGGAGATTTCCATGCCCGGAGGCAACTCGAGACTTAGATGAGTATCGTTTACGATGACTGTTTGATTTTCGGTTTTTAGGGATGGGGACGCATAACTACCGGCATAACCACCTAGCCCTCCTGGATATCCACTCATTCGAGTCAGGTATGTCGCTGTACCGAAACGATGTTCACCAAAGGCTCCTGCTTGAATGATTAACTTTCTGTTTGTGTTAGGATTAAGATTGACTAACCGAACTATCGTGCGCTTTGCTTCTAATTTTTCGATCAAGGCGCCTACATCTTCAGGGAGACCGGGACGACGTCGTTGAGCATCAAAATAGCGTAACCGGCAGTGAAGTAGCCCACCATTGTAGATTGGCTGGGGGCCGCCGAGGGTTAGTTGGATCAGGGCTTCCGAGGATATTGGGTTGCCCCACTGCCAGTGATGAACATGGTGGCGGGTACCCACTGTCTCGTCTTCGCGAATCTGTGCAAGACGTCGACAGACAAGTTGGTGGCTCATGTGAAGGATCTGCTCAGGGTAGGTTGGATTCTGTCCCGCAAGGTAGCGCACCCAAGGTTGTTCATGGCCGGAGTCTTCTTTGTTGTGAAAGGCGAATACTTGATTCCATTCGAAAGCCTCAGATTGACGCACTTTCTCGATAGTTTTCCAGTCTTCTTCTAACATAGAAAGGTTCCATAAATTAACCAGGTAAACGGGGGATATCGGTTGCCAGTCGAACCAGCCAGCATCGCCATAACGGTAGGGCACTAGAAAGGTTTTATGTTGATCTCCCATAGCGGCAAATTGGCAATCCCATCGTTCACTAACGCTCATATCATACTGGCGGATATCCTTAATCTCACCGAGTTCGAGGATATAGTTCATCTGGCGCCTTGGAAATTCGAGATACTCGACGTCTTGGGTCAACAGATAGGCATTAGCGGCGGCATCAAGCGTTGCTTTCTGAAGAGTAAGAAACCCGTGTGGGAAAGTCCAGCCGTATCGACCACCATACCATTTGCCATTGCAATATTCTCCCACTTGTCCGGAGTGTCCAATATTGTCGGGCAAAAGTCCGTGGTTCTGCTTGGCGCGAGTGACCCAAGCATCGGTGTATTCGACTACCCAATCGCGATACTTTTCCTCACCAGTGATCAAAAAAGCATTAGTTACTAAAGAAGTAATAGACAAGTTTGTTGGGGTATCGCCTCTTCTCCAACGATCGAATAGAGCTTTCCCCATAGCACTTGCCTTTTCAGGATCGGATAGGTCCTGCACACTGAAAATGCCAGGCAAATCAAAGAAAGGCAGGCTGTAGCGCTCCATACTACTGCCTAGCGGGGAGTATTTTGCCTTTTTTCGCTCAGATTCCGGTGCATAATATGGCCCTTTGCTACCATTGAGTCCGGAAAGCACGATTTTATGTATTGGATCGTAGTTGATAGCATCGGGATCTTCATTTAAGTAGAAGCCCGCAAAACGCTGGGCACGCTGGCGGCGTTTGGCAGCGTTTGGATCAGCCAGACATAGATGATAGAAGAAGACATCACTTTCGGATTGGTGCATCTGGTCTTCTTTGATACCATATTCTTTGTACACTGTTCCCAAACGGGTTAGCTGCTTGGTAATGGCTTCCCATTGGCGATTGGCTAATGTAAGTAAGTGATGTAAACCAAAGGCCAATTGAAAAAAGGTTCGTAAAAATCGTCAGGACTACCGCCACCCCATTCATCCTCCCAGATGAATTCTCCATCCTCTCGCGTAAAGTGGCTAAGAAAAGGATCAACTGACTGATTCATGGATTCAAGTAATCGCCGTTCCCACACAGCCCAGGAAGGAGGAGATGTGACTGGCACATCAGCAAATATATGGATCATTGAGATTGGATCTTCTTTTAAATGGCGTTGGTGGAGAATGCGAACGCCATTTTTTTGTTTGTAGGATTACTCTTTGTACCTTACATTTCACCCTGATATGGCAATGGTTTATTAGGTCTATTCTTACGTGGTACTTTTTTCGGATATTTTTCAAGGGCTATGATCCAATAGTCCTGCCATGTCTCGTAGCTGGTTTCAGAGTCTGGTTTCAGACGGCTGCGGGCATCAAAACCGGGCCAGAATGATCTGCCAGAGGGAGTTCCCTGTTTCTGGTAACGTATATCCATGCTCCAACGAATAGCATCTGTTTGATTGGGGCCGGATGAGTGGGGAGTTAATTTATGTATGAATACGACATCGCCCCTTTTCATCGGTACAGTAATTGTCCCAGTATACTGTGCGATTTTTGTGTATGCGGGGCATGATTCGCAGACAGCCGTTTTCCTCCATGGTATTGCACAGAGGTAGCCACACCGTTAGGATAAAAGTTTGATCTGCTTCTTGGTGAAGGAATATAGCGTCTTGATGCCAAGAGACGATATTGGAACTTCGTCCCCGACCCAAGTCGGAAGGTAGCTTAGCCCGTATATGCGTCATAGGACTGCAACTGATTTCCGGACCGATAACACTTTCTACTAGATCCAATAACCTTTGGTTACGCATAAAATTGAATGTCCCTTTTCCACGAACATGACCGACGTCTAGAAATTGATCTGATGCAAAGTAAGTGGCTTCATCTTCGTCACATATTCGGGCCAAACGCGTTTCAAATGGTTCATTTTCGTATAGGTGGCTGATTCGACCTGCAGCAAGAAGGTCTCTGGCCAGTTTATCTATGATTTCCTCATAGTCCTGAATAACCTGCTCGATGTCAGTATCCTGAAGGGCTGATCTGATTACCACATATCCTTCTTGATTAAATCTTTTAAGTTGTTCCTGTGTTAAACTCATATTTGTATTAGTCTTTCCTGTTACTAACTAGGTTTGGAATTTAGCTGATCAGCTTAACAGTATAAAATCAAATTTTGCCTTTAGCTTGTCGATTACATCTATCTGTCTTTCTGTCTGGTGACGAGACGCTACTAACCAGATATCGTATTCTAGCACATTTGAAGATTAAGATTTAAAGCAATCAGTCAGGAAACGGGAGATCCTCTCTACTTAATTAGTTTGTTGGCAAAGAAAAGATTTCTATGTGCATAAATTCAATCTGAATTGTGATATAGTTTTTAATCTGATGACATGCTAAAATGACAATTATTAAACAGGGAACGTTAATTTTGGAAGGAGCTCAAGGTGAAATTTAGAGTTGGTGTTATTGGTTGTGGTCGTATCGCTAGCACAATTGATGACGAATTACAGAAACCGCATCGTGGTGGAATTATCCTTCCTTTATGCCACGCTGGTGGTTATGCGCTGGTTGAGGAAACTGAGATTGTTGCTGCCTGCGATGTCGTAGAAGAAAAACTGGAAGTGTTTCAAAATCGGTGGAACGTACCTAGAGGATATCATGATTTCCGTGAACTAATTGATAAAGAACAGCTCGATATTCTCAGCATCACCACACGTCCAGAACAACATGCCGAATCGCTAATTTATGGAGCAGAACGTGGTATAAAAGGGGTGTTTGTAGAGAAGCCGTTATGCTGTTCCTTAATGGAAGCGGATGCGATCCGAGATGCTTGCGAGCGTAATGGAGTCATGTTAGAGTTTGGACCGCCAAGACGAAACTGGGCGGTTTATCGGCAAGCCCATCAACTGGTAACTGAGGGTCAACTGGGAGCAATAAAATCGGTCGTTGGTTTTTCGGGAAATAGTATCGGTGGACATTTTCTTGACACTTTACTTTACTTGTTAGGAGATCCAGAGTCCGTCGTCTCTGTTCGTGGTACTTTGGCCGAGCTCCATCCTACTAAAGATGATAACTCAAACATGCGATTTGTACAAGATACGGCTATTAGGAGCGCCTTGATTGAATTTGGCAATGGAACGACAATTTACGTGGCAGGTACGGGCATTGGCTATGACATCGAAGTGATTTGCCAAGGAGGTATCATTCGTGTTCAAAACGATGGAGAATCTCTGTTTATCCGTAAAAAAGATGGAGAAAATCGAGCGTATGATCCCATCGTAGTGAAGCCAGTTACTCCATGGAGTGGAACCGTGCTTAAAATCCGTGAATTGGTTGACTCAATTAAGACAGGTATCCCCGCCCCCAGTAATTTGCGGATTGCCCTGTTAAGTACGGAAATTGGTTTTGGCCTTTACGAATCGCATCTGCGTAGTGGACTCGCAGTTGAACCACCTGTTCCAAATCGCGAACGCTGGGTCTCAAGTTGGTAAGTGTAATCTTCTCCTAGACTCTTGGAATGGAAAGGACTCCATACTACAATCGGACGAATCATCCTGTTACACTTGAGAAGTTTGCGATGCCCAGCCATCTGCCGTAGGGAAACCACATGGTCTTCGTGTACAACGGTCTCAATGGTGTAATCAACTGGCCAATTGATTCTCACCTCAACTGTTCATATAATTTCATGTCAAATTGGAGCCCTCAACTATGCAATATAACCGACAAGATAGAACTTTTGATTGTGATCCGGTTCTGGCCGACAGCCAGGTACTGGAATTCTGCCGCCAAGGTTACCTCCTGCTACAGGGCGTGGTATCGGACGAGATCAACCAGCGCACCTGCGATTATTTAGACGGCAAAATCGAAATAGATCCGTTTAAAATTCCCGATCATATGACACTTGTCAAACTAGAACGGATTCGAAGCACCCACGAACCGAGCAGTATTCTGTTGGAACAGTGGTTTCTTGATCAGGTAATTCTTAATCCGCAAGCGGCTGGGGCCATTCGCTCTATACTGGGAAAAAATGTGGGACTACCCGTCTTGATGAGCAACCACCGAGTGAACTGTCCTGCACCAGCACAAGGATGGCACCACGATGCAGACTCGATTTTTAGTCCAGAGACCAACTATTTACAGGTTTTTTACTATCCGCAAGATACGCCAGTGGAAATGGGGCCAACCGAAGTCCTCCCAGGATCACATCATCGTCCAACCTCACGGGAAATAGACTGGTGCCAAGGGGGCTTAACTGTTGCACCTGCTGGATCTATTTTTCTAACTTGTTATCCAATCTTGCATCGGAGAAGTGTCTCAATTGCCAACGGCCTTCGCCATCTACTCAAGTATAATTATTGGCGAACCGTGGCCCCAGAAAGAGATTGGGTCAGAGATCCAACCTTTGATTTTCATCAAACTAACTATGGTGGGCATGGCGAGGCACGATATGTGGCACATCAGTTTTATTGGTTGTGTGGGAAGGGGGGGCAATTCCGAACCATTGGTGGACAGGCTTGGCCGTATTCTGGGTCAAGTCACAACGCCATTGGCCCTAGTTATGGTTTCGGCCGTCAGATGGGGTATTTACCAGACTGGTCTAACCTGGGCACTTTTTAAGGGGCTAGAGACCTTTGGCGAGAGGTCATGCTTGCAATTGCAGTTCCCGAGGCAATGGCTAAGTCAGCCAGACGCGGCGATTTGAATGGCTCGACATGACCTCACCCAGCTTAAATGATGAAGACCGAATGCAGATTGCTCAGCTGGGAATTCGTATGCTACCCTCGCTCCAAGCCAAAAAACGTCGATGGTATTCTAAAATTAGCCAATATGGCGAAACTAAAACACCTGAGAATCCATGATTATCCGAATACGCTTTTGGAAACCGACATCGCCCGGACCCGTCAATCCATACCAAACGTAACCATCGAATTATTCCAGATCTGTACCCATTTCAGTCAATAATTTATTGACGATTTGTTTCCGGTGTTGGAATCCTGCAACTTGTATTAGCTCACACACATCGTTGCTAAGCTTATCTCTGTATTCCTCGATAGGTTGTACCTCTGGTGACCAAGAGGCGTAGGATGTGCTATAACGAACAAAGACTGTAAGTCGTGGTGTTTCAAGCGTCCACCGTCGTGCTCCGTGACACAGAGTTTCGGTAAACAAAACTACATCTCCCGCTTTGGGTGTAACATTAACGACGAACGGAGAGTTGCTATAAATATTTACATCTGGTGGTTTTGAAAAATGGGATTTGTGGCTACCAGGAACACAGACGAAACCAGACCCTATTGGCACATCAACCAATGAGACAGCGGCATTCAAAAAGGTAGCAAAAACCTTATTGTCTGCAACTTGATAATCGTTGGCTGGGTTCCTCCATCCTCCTGTGAATCCACCATGAAACCCTACGTCATCTGATTCTTTTGTATTTTGGGTTAAGGAAACTGCCAGCAATTTGGGGCAATTTCCTGTCAAGGCTAAGACACAACGCATAATTTCACAGTTGAGTGCCAGTCTTTGAAAGACGTCGTCACCATAGTGCGCATTAACAATCGACCGAGGAAGGGTTGGATGATCAATTGGGTTACGATAAGATCGTAATGGTGGTGCCAGTTCACTATCTGGTAAGGTATGCCATCTGTTCGCCAATTCTACCATCCGTTGGACATCCTCTACGGGTATTGCTTGTTTGAGGATAATATATCCGAATAGGTCAAAGTGCCATTTCTCTTCTTCGGTCATCATTTAAACTTCCCTGGTATCTGTAAAATTTCATATTTATGATTATAGCATTGTATGTCATCAATACAAGTTTGCATTTCCTCATAATTGTTACTGCCAACTGTAAATGGAGTGTTGACGCCTCCAATTTTTAGCTTATTAAAACCTTTGGGATTTGATATAATGTAATTGATTAAAAGTTGATCTGTTAAAATTTCAAAGGCTGAAACACTATTGTTTTCTAGATTTGTTCTAAGGATATTAGGAGGTAGGAATGTCGGCTTCTAAACCCCGACTTATCGCCGAGGTTTTTGAACATCTCAATTTTGGAGGAAGACGGGGTTACGTCATTAAACCCATCAGTTTTACGGCTGATATTGGATTTCAGGATAACATTTCATCTATTAAAGTTTACAAGGGCCCCGGTTTTACTGCCAGTCCCAATCAGAAAATGATTCTGTATGAACATTGGAATTTCCAGGGACAAAAATTAATTTTAGGACCGGGTTTTTATCCTAACATCCATGATATGATCTACAATTTCAAGGATACTATTTCTTCTATCAGCTTTGGTTCACTTCTGAAAACGTCCGGACCTGAGTGGGGAACAGTACCATTAATTGTGGAGTGTTACGAACACGCCGAATTCAGTGGTCGTAATATCACCGTTTTACGCGACGTACCACACACTGGTGCACTGGGGCTACACGATAGTATTTCTTCCGTTCGTATTATTAAGGGGCCTGACTTTCCTCCACAAGGAGCTGAGGTAACATTTTTCGAACATGTTGATTTTGAAGGATCCAAGCTGACGATTCGCATGGATGCCAAGGATCATAAGAAAGAGATTCCCAATTTTCACTATCTGCCGCAGCAATTCAATGATGTGGTTTCCTCAATCAAAATAGAGGGGTGGTCGACTTCAGCCGAATTCACCGAAATGGTGTTTGAGGACGAGTTTATTGGGAATCGTATGCGCCCAGAATGGCGATGGGAAGACCCGGAAGGCGGTGGCCATTGGGCTGAACGTCAAGGGTACCTGGAAATGCGTGCTGAACCAGGACAGGACTTGTGGCATGGTGACCCTAATCAACCTGTGCCAAGAGACCATAACTTGCCACCAGATGCGGTTGTTCTTCGTGCAGCTGGTGCCATTCAAATGGAGTCGGGGGTAACCATCATAGATAAAGATGGTGCCACCGGCAGAAAAGCAATCGATAGCCAGAGAGGGGCGCGAGCTTTCCATAACGTCTATCTCCGTCGGCCAGGCAGATGGTACATCTGGATTCGAGGCTACTTTCCTGAACCATCAAAGGACTCATATTGGATCGGCATTGACAATGCCGATCCGCATCCTTGGGATCGGGAAGGTGGAACAGGTGCGATTAAAATCTTTGCAGAGGTTGGAGACTCTACTAAGCAAGGTGATGCCGTTTGGGGAACTTGGTATTGGGATTGCGGAGTTAAAAGTGCTTCTGTTCCGCAATCCTATTTTGAAATTAAGTCTCCAGGCACATACCGTTTATGGTCAAAAGGGAGAGAATCGGGTTCAATCCTAGACCAAATTCTGCTGACGCAAGATCCAAACTTTAATCCGGAAAGTGTGTACCGTGGTGCCAACATTTCTATGCATTCGGCTATAGGATCTGGAGGAAACTTGGATGCGCCACGTTTGCTATTGCCAGTAGCAGGAGATTTTACCGCTGAATGTAGAATTCGTCTGTCAGTGGACATGAAGGAACATGGAGGCTTAATTGTCTGGAAGAATCCGCAGGCTTTTGTCAGACTGGAAAAGACGTCGGGATCACACGCTTTCCGTGGTGATATCCGATTTGAAAGACATGTTGATGGTGTGTTTTCACTGGTTGGTCGTGGACAAGGTGTTAATCAACGCATGTCGCAGCTAGGTCCAATCCCAGTCCGATTCACTGAACTCTACTTAAGACTAGAAAGGAAAGGCCACCAATTTTCCGGGTATGTCAGCGATGATGGTGTCCGTTGGGTTGGTTGTGGCCATACCAACGTTGCTATGGGGGATCCGGTTGAGGTGGGGCTGCACGCCCTGTGTCCCGGCAATATCCCTCCCACGCTGACACGATTTGAGTACTTCCGTGTGTTCAAACGGCAGGGCGAACTACTAGAACAACGTTTGCTATCGGGAAATGTCCAAGCCCTAACAGATCAGGACTTCAAAAAAAGACAACAAATGGAAAGAAACCGTGCTATTCGTGACCTGTATTGATCAAGCTTTTGGTTTCACCAATTTCTCCTTTTTTGTTGATCTTCTCCATCTGTCGCTTCATTTTCTATATGAATGTCAATGAAGTAACAGTGGGGCAATTCAAGCAGTTTGTGGAGCAAGCATACTTATTAATTTGGAATATGTGAATATAGAGCAACACGTACTAGTATAGGTAAATAGTGTGCAAATCAAGAAGATACTGATTACTGGAGCGGCAGGATATTTAGCTGGTTTTATCATTGATCGACTACATTTGAAGTATAAATTAACACTCATTGATTTAGTTAAGCCTCCACCTGATTTTGAAAATCTGCCATTTGTGAAAGGTGACATCACATCCTATCATGATGTTGAGAAAGCTTGTGTCGGACAGGATGCAGTTGTACATCTAGTGGCATTGGTGCGCCAACGTTTTGATAAACCATTAGGATTATTCGCAGATATAATGGTTAAAGGAACCTGGAATGTAGCTGAAGCTTGTGCCAAGCAAGGTGTTCAGCGTCTGGTTAATATCTCCAGCATATCCGCTTGTAATCCGCTTCCTGATAGTAAATTGCCATATTGTGTGGGAGATCCGTTCCAGTTTAAGCAGGGAGATTTGTACTACGCCTTAGCCAAGTACCTTGGTGAACAGATTGGAAACGCATATTATCAAGCGCATGGCCTTAGCACTATCCATCTTCGTCCTGGAGTCATTGCTGGTGACGGACTAAACCCTGGTCCTGAAGCACCTACTGGAGCAGACCAACCATGGTTTATCTACGTGGATCCACGCGACATTGCTCAGGCGGTGGAACTTGCTATCGAAACACAAGACATCGACTGTGGTTGTTTTAATATCGTTTCAGGACGTCAAGATGCAAGCTATGATTGGATTCAATCCAGACAGCAGCTAGGGTATAATCCTGAACACAATTGGCTTGAAATACCTGAATCGGGAACAAAATCGTGAGCTTAGAAGGGAAAACCGTTCTAGTAACGGGTGCTAGTCGTGGTTTAGGTAGAGCGACAGCAGAGGCGTTTCTGCTGTCGGGCGCACACGTGCTGGCATTGGGGCGAGAACTGAAAGCAATGAATGAAACCCGCATATCTTTGACCAAAATTGGCAGTAATTTTGAGATGGTTATAATGGATGTAAGGGATGAATCTACTGTCACCACCTACATTACGGCTTTAAGTGATCTGGATGTACTGGTCAACAACGCCGGAATTGCACGAAGTCGACCATTTGTTGAGACACCTACACAGGAATTGCGTGATATTCTGGAAGTCAATGTCGTTGGGGCATTTGTCGTCATGCGGGAGTCAGCACGGAAGATGCTTGAAACGGGTGGCGGGCACATCATCAATATTGCTTCCGATGCGGCAATTCGAGGAATTGCGGGTATGGCACCATACGCTGCGAGTAAGCATGCACTCTTGGGTTTAAACCGATCGGTTAGTCAAGAGCTACGTCAACGAGGAATACGGTTAACGACCTTCTGCCCTGGTCCAATAACAACAGACATTCTAGGAGTAGGTACAGCGAATTCAAAAGCGATGTCGCCAAAAGAGTTGGCAAAAACAATCGTCCATCTAGCTGAAGTTCCGCCAGAGATTGAAATACAAGAACTTCTGGCCCAACCAATGCCGTAATTGATGTAACACTGTACTAGTTAAAGCTAAAGAGACGGTTCTACGCGGGTCGGTGAAAACTAACCCTGCCATCTGTCCAAGGGGTTTCTGGAAGCAATACTTTAACCTAAATATTATTCAGTGGAATTTATCTATGCTAACCGATGCGCAACTCGATCATTTCGCCGTCCATGGCTGGGTTCTTCAGGGAAATGTATTTAGTTCAGAAGAAATTGATACTTTTAGGAGCGCCTTGGATAGGCTCTACGAATCCAAAGTCTCGACTATGGTTCATAAAGATACCGCTGATATCAAGAACGTCGACAACATGGTGAATTACGACCAGATGTTTCGTGACTGGATTATGAATCCAAAGATTCTTCCAGTTTTGAAGCAACTTTTGGGGACGCCACCTCGCTTTGAATGTTGCCATGCTATGATCAAGTATCCGCATCCGGAGCGGGAAACAAAGTGGCCCCAACTCTCTGATCCATCGAAGATGGGTTGGCATCGTGGAATACGCCCGAAATATGGCGTAGTTGCGGCCAATAATCATGCCTACATTAATACGACATTTCTCAACAATGCTACTTACTTGACAGATGTTGGGCCTGAAGATGGAGGAACTATGATTTTGGATGGTTCTCATCAGATTGAAGCCCAATATTGGCGGGAGATTTTCGATCCTGCGATGGTTGTTCAGGTAGAGGCCAAAGCCGGATCAGTATTGCATTTCACAGAAGCCTTGATCCATACTGGCGTGCCAATCCTCTCCGAACGGACTCGGTATACCATGTTCTACGGTTTTACTCCGCCATGGATGCAGTGCTGGCCCGGATGTAGTCCCACACAGGAAATCATTGACAGCAGTCAAGGTGAACTGAAGGAAATCTTAGGTGCCCGCACCGGATATATGGGACAATACCAACCAGAGTAAATCCGATGATCCTCAGGTAACCGTAGAGATGAGATCTAGACCATGCTTCATACTTTCCCTGCCACAATCTCTCCTTAGATGACATTCACCCCAATTTCAAAGGCGTGCGATCAAGCCAAGATCTCTTTGACGATTTTCCCATGTACATCAGTTAAGCGGTAACGACGACCTTGAAACTTGAAGGTTAGTTGTTCATGATCAATACCAAGCAGGTGAAGCAAGGTAGCTTGAAAATCGTGAACATGAACTGGATTCTCGGCGATATTGTAACTGAAATCGTCCGTCTCTCCGTAAGAGAATCCAGGTTTAACCCCACCACCAGCCATCCAAATGCTAAAACACCGAGGATGGTGATCTCGTCCATAGTCGGTTTTGGTCAACCGACCTTGCGAATAGCAGGTGCGACCAAACTCTCCACCCCAGATGACCAGTGTGTCATCGAGTAACCCTCGTTGCTCCAAATCCATAACTAAAGCGGCTGAGGCTTGGTCGGTTTCCTGGCATTGCCGTTGGATATTGGTCGGCAATCCGCCATGGTGATCCCACCCCCGGTGGTAGAGCTGTACAAATCGCACGCCACGTTCGACCAATCGACGCGCTAGCAGACAGTTCGCCGCATAAGTGCCTGGCTCTCGTGAATCTGGACCATAGTGCTCAAAGGTCGACTCGGGTTCGTCCGAAACATCGGTAACCTCAGGTACGGAGGTCTGCATGTGAAACGCCATTTCATATTGCGTCATCCTCTCTAAGATTTCTGAATCGCCAACATTCTGATATTGGATCTCCTGCAACTGTCGTAGGTACTTCATCTGATGCCCACGTGTTTCGTTATTAATGCCGTTGGGATTGCTAAGGTAGAGGACGGGATTTTTGCCGGCTCGAAACTGAACACCTTGATGCTGTGAGGGGAGAAACCCATTGCCCCATAGTCGAGTGTAGAGCGGTTGGCCAGTTTTGTTTTTAGTTACTAAGACCACAAAGGTCGGCAGATTTTCGTTAGTGCTTCCTAGCCCATAGCTCAACCATGCGCCAATCGAAGGACGCCCTGGCAGTTGTGAGCCCGTTTGTAGAAAAGTTGAAGCTGGATCGTGGTTGATAGCCTCAGTGTGCATCGATTTGATAAAACAGAGTTTATCAACGATCTCAGCCGTATGGGGCAAGAGTTCACTAACCCAAGTCCTTGATTGGCCGTGCTGCGCAAAACCAAAGATTGATCCAGTCAAAGGAAAGGTAGCCTGTCCCGAGGTCATGCCGGTCAAGCGTTGCCCTTTTCGGATAGATTCTGGTAGATCTTGTCCTCTCAATTGTCGTAACTTAGGTTTGTAATCAAACGTCTCTAGCTGAGAAGGGGCACCGCTCTGGAACAGGTAGATTACGCGCTTGGCCTTGGGGGAAAAATGGGGTTGTCCCAGCAACCCATCCGCAAAAGTCGACTGAGGGTTGATGATAGCAGCCAGTGCGGCTGCACCCAGACCGAGAGATGTTTGGCTTAGAAATTGACGGCGTGAATAATTTTTTTCGAAATTATGGCAATACATCGTTAGATCTACCCCCGTTACCTCTTCATGTAGAATCCATCATAGTTCATAATTAAATTAGCGACGACAGCAAAAGCTGCTGTTTCAGTCTGTGGTAACGTTTCATCGAAGGGACGTTCGCCGACCGAAAGCAAGGCTTTTGTGGCTTCGGAATTTTGCTCAAATCGGTTGTGATTGTGGTGATAACAATTTACTAACAGTTCTATTTCATCTCCTTTTGGTTGACGACCCGTTAATAAACGAAAGGCTAAAACTAGGCGAGATAACAGGTCTTTATCACCTTGACGTTGAATTCGCTCAGCCAAAATTCGTGCTGCCTCGACGAACTGTGGATCGTTCATCATCACCAAAGCTTGCAGTGGTGTGTTGGTGACTTCCCGTTTGACGGTGCAAACGCTTCGGTTGGGAGCATCCAAGATAGTCATGGCTGGTGGTGGCGAAGTTCGGCGGATGAAAGTATACAGACTACGTCGATAGAGCGACTCTCCAGTATCAGCTTGATAGGTTTTCAGCTTGCCAGAAAAATTGTTCTTTTCGATCCATAACCCTGGTGGTTGATATGGCTTGACACTGCTCCCCCCTACTTTTGCAGTTAACAATCCGCTACCGGCTAGTGCGTTATCTCGCAGGAATTCAGCCATCCACCGGTAGGAGGGAAACCTCCAGAGCAGTCGGTTATCAGGATCCTGCTGAGCCGATATAGGATCGACAACCGACGATTGTCGATAGGTAGCGGAGGCAATAATCAGTTTTAGCAAATCCCGAACATTCCAGCCTGATTCTCGAAACCAAACCGACAACCAATCCAGCAACTCTGGGTGTGTCGGTCGCTGGCCCTGAACACCAAAATCGTGAGGTGTTCGAACTAGGCCGTGACCGAACAGCATTTGCCAATAGTGGTTGACGGCAACACGGGAAGTTAATGGGTTATCCGGATCAAATAGCCACTGCGATAGACCAAGCCTATTTGATGGTAGATCTTTAGGAAATGCTGCTACCACTTTTGGCGTTCCCATTTCTACTTGTTCACGAAGTTGACTGTATTCTCCACGATGCAATCGATAGGTATTCCGAGGCTGTTCCATTTCTGCCATTACCATCACTAATGGGACTTGACTAAACAGTTCAATCCTCTGCTTTTGTAACTCTCGATAAGTGGCTGTGATCGCTTGCCAGCTGGTGTGCTCTCGGCTGAGCCAATGTTGAAATCGATCTGCCGATGTTGGTTGATTGACAGACGAACTGATTTCCAAATCAGGACAATGATAAGATCTAAACAATTGTTCGACCTCGACCTGAGTCAGTGCTAGCTCGTAGAAACGAATATCATCCAATCCACCCTGATAAATCCCGAAGTCGCCAGTAAAGCCACGATAGCTACGGCCGGCTCTGACATCCCGCGCCTTGCCGCCATCAGGCAAAATCGTGCGGGTTAGTTGGTCTAACACAACCCGAAATTCAACTGACTTTCCGTTGATAAATAGGCTAATACCAGCTGCTTGCCCCGTTCCGTCGTAGGACATGGCTACATGTGTCCATTTACCGTCTACGATTGGGCTAACCGAGCGGACATGGATCAAAATGTCGGGTAAATTATGGATTAGTCGGGCAGCTAAATGCCCTTTGTAATCGAGGTAGAGATCCCAACCTCGCCAATATTGATTCTTACCGCCAGTAGTCCCAAGTAGCGTACGAGTCATCCGTTGGTCGATCATCACTAGCTGATCAGGTTCTCTCGATTGAGGATGAATCCAGAGAGAAACGCTGAAAGGGTCAGTGACATCGCCTGCCCCTACACCTTTTAGCGTCAGATACTGGTATTCGCCATCGATCCACATAGCACCGCCATCTACCCCGTTAATCAGTTTGGGAGTGACGGTAACGGTCGCTTGTTTGTTACCATCGAGACTTTGCACCGTTTCCCCCTCTTCCGTTTCGATGGGGACAATCGCGTCCAATGGGAATTGCAGAGCAACCAGATTACCTAGACGGTTGTCACTGACCACAGGCAAATTAGTTTTGGCTTTAAATTTGGTTTTTTCCTGCTGTTGAATCTTCTTCAATTCCGTGTGGACAGCTAGGATCTGTTGATCCAGATCTTCCAGTTTTTTAGCCGTTTCTGCGTCGGGTAAAGCCAATACTGGTCCGTAGTTTCCATCGTCACCTGTCATGCCAAGTTCGCGAACATTATTGAAGAAAGCCGCCAGTTGATAATATTCTTTTTGGGATATTGGATCGAATTTGTGGTCGTGGCAACGAGCACAATTCATGGTTAGACCGAGGAATGCAGTGGCCGTAGTTTCAACTCGATCGAAAACATAGTAGAGCCGAAACTCTTCATCGATCACACCACCTTCGGCTGTCATCGGATGATTTCGGTGAAAGGCTGTTGCCAATATTTGTTCAGTTGATGGATTTGGCATTAGATCACCCGCTAGCTGCCAAGTTACGAATTCATCGTAGGGCATATTTTTCTGAAAAGCAGAGATAACCCAATCTCGCCACGGCCACATCCGTCGCCAACCGTCGGCGTGCAGCCCATGCGAATCAGCGTAGCGTGATAGGTCCATCCAGTCTAATGTCAGCCGCTCGGCATGCGCATCGGTGGCTAATAGCCGATCCAACAACCGATCATAGGCATTTCCCGAATTATCAGCTAGAAAAGATTCGATTTCCTCGATCGTCGGTGAGAGCCCAGTCAAATCCATCGTCACCCGACGAAGTAAGGTCTCCTTGTCTGCTTTGGGAGAGGGCCTTAGTTGTTGTCGGGCTAAACGGACTTGTATAAAACGGTCAATTTCATTTTTGGCTTCAAACTGATTTAAGGAAGAGGGTAGTGTTGGCTTGACCGGCTTAACAAAGGCCCAATGCTTGCCCCAAGTTGCCCCTTCGGAGATCCACTGCTTTAAGATCTTAATTTGCGTCGGTGTTAGCTTCAAATTTGAGGCTGGCGGTGGCATCATCTGTGTGGGATCGGAGGCTGTGATTCGATCCACCAGTCGGCTATTATCAATGTTCTTAGGAATAACGATCGGATCTTCGGTTCGTAACGCCGTTTCCTTGAGGTCTAGACGTAAATTGGCTTGACGGGCATTTTGGTCGGGGCCATGACATTTAAAACATTTGTCCGAAAGAATCGGTAGCACATCCCGATCAAAGGAAATCTGATCAGCCAGCAATGGCGCAGGCAATAATGGGGTAGGAAAAAAGAATAGGATAAGAACTGCGGAACACCAACTTAATTGACGAAACATAGTAATCTTCTAGCGGGGTAGATCTTTGACTTAAGATGATAAAGATTTGCGATAACAAGATCTAACACAAAACTTTTTTGATCATGTTGCCATTATAGATGATCGCTACGGCAAAATCATACCAATAATTCCGTAGCTGATAAAACAATGAAAACTACGATTATTGGGTGTCGTTTTTAAACCGAAATGGTTGGTCTTTGGTAAAATCAGCACTGGTTATCGTCGGACACCAATAGCGTTCGATATGCTCCACCACCAAATCTGTCCCGCGAAAATGACTAACGAAAGGATGTTGCCGAGAATTGTACATTGTGTCAGTCAAGTCACGCATCAGCAATACATTCTGACCTTGGTAAACCAACTGGCGGATAGAAAATGGACGACCAAGTACACACATGTTGGTGTGTACACCCATTACAATCACGTTGTCGATATGACGCTGCTTCATCAGGTAATAGGCTTCGTCGCTATCAGTGATAGAATCAACTTCCTTTATCTCAACGATGTCAATCTGACGAAGGTCCATTGGATTTTTTTCTGGATCGCATTGGGGCAGACAATCACATCCGCCGTCAGAATCGTCAATAGGGAGTTCCGCTTCGTATTTTGGGTTTAAGGAACACCAATCCTGCAATGGCACCCTAGTGGGGACTTTGGGTGCGTGCTGAGCAAGTTTTCGCATGGGTGTGTCAGCGTAAAATTCCATGCCACTGCTAGGACAGTGAATGATCAGGGCACCCTTTTCCCTCGCAATTTGGACGACGGTATTCATTCGTGTTGCCATCTCTCCAACCCGTCGAGTAGCGCCCGCACACCAGTGCTTAGTCCACATATCACAGATGACGATGGCTGTTTTTTCAGCGTCCCATTCAGTTACATCCTTAACGTTGACAAACTTTGTTGGGTTATTCTGGTCAGGAACTTGCTTACGTGTTTGTAATTTTAGCGTAGCAGCAGAGAGAGAAGTGGAAGCCACCGCCAAGACAATCATACTGGTAATAAAACCAAGATGTTTCATTTGAATACCCGTTTACACATTGAAATTACATTTTTGCTATTCAGGTCATCACGTATCGGATTCTATCAGGACCTGTCGTTTTGGTCAATACCTCACTTAATATGTAGCTATTATAACCTGGGAATCATCCTCCTACCTCACTGTTATATCGTTTTTTCAAATACTATAGATCTACTTAATTCGGCAACCCGCTTGAAACACGGCAACCACACGGCTGAGTGCATCTACATCAACAGTTGGATCACCATCGAATGCCACCAAATCAGCAACTTTTCCGGATTGGATGGTACCAATTTCATCATCAAGTCCGATAGCTTCTGCGGAAATCCGTGTCGCGGCTATTAATGTCTCTGCTGGCGTAAACCCGACCTGAACCAGCAACTGCAGATCATAGTCCAGATGGCCAAAAGCCAGATTGTTGACACCAGAGTCGGTCCCAGGAACAATCCGATCACGCAAATTATAATCCAACATACGCCGCATGACATCCAAGCGAACCTCTGCTCTTTGTTCCAAGCCCTGTAATTCTGCTTCCTCTGCAACTGATATATCCCCATCTTTAAGCTTAGCGTTCAACTCAACAATCCGTGGGTAGCGTGTCCAAGACTGCAATGTCGGACTAATCCAGATTCTAGATTCTTCCATCATCTCAGCAATCCTAGTATCGAAGTGCAGTTGGTCGTCTGTTTCGAGGAACTCGGCATGTTCCATTAAGTCAATGCCTGCTTCAATGGCACGTACCATTGATTCCTTGGCACGGCAGTGGGCAGCTGTCAGACGGTGAAAGTGGTGAGCTTCGTGGATAGCCGCATGCAGTTCTTCTGTCGTATAGGATGCGAGCCCAGGAATTGTGCCTTCTGTACCGCCTCCCGAAGCCATGATTTTGATATAATCCGCACCCTCATGCACCAGTCGTCGAACCGATCGACGTATTTGTTCCTCACCATCAGCAATTTCGTTACACATATGAAAGTGTCCACCAGTGCAAGTAATTGGTCGGCCACTAGCAAGTAAACGAGGTCCTGCCATATAACCGCGAGCTAATCCTTCCTTGAGGGTAAAACCGATTTTATTCCGTGCGCCATGCTCACGAATGGTCGTGATACCAGCAGTGAGATGTTGCTGTAAATTCATCACTCCGGTAAGAACCATCATCTCGTCGCTATCAGCAAACATTTCGACATAAGTTCGTCCATCACCAGCCAAACTCAGGTGGGTGTGTCCATCAATCAAACCTGGCGTGATACAGGCCGTTCCGAGATCTATTATTTCTGTTTCTGGAGGCGTCTGTCGTTGAATGGCATCTTGGTGACCAACAGAGGTAATCCAGCCATCTGTGATCAAAACGGCTTGATTTGGTTTTGAGGAACTGCTGATACCGTCAGCGAGACGTGCCGCACGAATTTGAATGGTTCTTGCATTTTTGTCAGACATAAACTACCTTCCTCTTAGAACCTATTTGAAAGAAAATTCTTCTGTTCCATGGTTAACTTAGGCTTTTTTTATCCATCAGTGTCACATGGAACTTCCTATTATTTCAACTCCTTCTTTATTCCCAAACAGGTTCTAAGAAATTTAGACTTATATTTAAAGAACACCTAAAAACTTACATGGCTCAATCTACCTTCATTAATTAAAATTTCACCCATACCTATGCATACCAAGATGTTTTGCCTCTGACAAGCTTATTTAGATAATTGAAATTTATCCTAGTTCGACTGTATATAAGAATAGGATATTTATTATTCCAACCTCATCCACTATACATAACCATAACTGGATGTAACAAAAAAAACAAAAACGCAAAAAAATTGTCTTGCAAGGTAAGTTAGTGTCTTATAACTGTAAATTCAAGCAGTTGCTCGAGGAGCTTCTTTCATCGATAACAAGTTGTTAGCAAGCCATAATTGCATTTAGATAAATAATCCACTTGCATAAGACTATCTCAAGAATATGCTGACGGATGATCAACTGTCAGCCTTTCTCAGTCGATGAATAATCTGGTGGGTGGTTTGCCAATGGGTCGAAGGATGATTATAGTCATTTTTTTGCGTCGGCCAACTAACCTAATAAGTAGTATCGAAGGGAACAAATTTCCGAGACTGTGTGATTGGAATTACAACCTGCTCAGAAATGAAAATCTTCATCGCTTCAGAAACCAGTGGAATAATGGGTGAATCTCCTAGTGGTAAGACTCCTATCTGTGGCACAAGTTTGCTATCCGCTTCGGCAGCTTTTCCACTCCAACGCACAAAATTATTATTGCCAGGAGCGCGCTGGTCAATCGGATGTAAAGAGTGCTCGATGCATATCAGGATATCCCACAGCTCAACCGTGTGATTGACAGATATCTGATGTGGACACGGATCCGGCCAGACAATGACATTTGGATTCCTATCCTGAATAGCTTCAAAAGCCCCAGTATAATATCCATGATGCTGTCAAGATTCAGAATGTCTCGTCCTAAATCTACTCCAGTTTTTTTAGTAACGTTTCAAGTTACAGGGTGACTATAAAGCTTGAGGTATATCTGCAATAAACCATCTAAATCAGAACTAATAGCAAAGCCATTGGAGACAAATTGTCACAACGGACTTTCTCTTTGATTTTGCAACTGAGACTAACTTGGATATCCTTGTATTCAGCTAATGTTCTGCAAGCTGGTGGAGCCACCTGTAACCGGTGGTATTAACGCAACTTCGTCGTCATCTGAGAGTTTTGTCTCTTTGTTTGCGTATTGCCAGTTTACTGACATCTGCATTACTTCAAAAAGCTTAGAAATTTCGGGTTTTTCCTTTTTCAGTTGGTCTAGGATATCTTGTAAAGTTGCGCCTTCTGGAAATTCCATTTCTTCTTCATCACGATTGAACATCTGGCGACAGACTGCAAAGTATTTAACTTTCACTTTCATAATATTTCCGTGACTCAATAGCTCGTATCTAGAAAAAAATAATAAAAACTATAAGCAGCTAACTTAGAAAAGGTAGGTGATTTTGGTGAATTGGAGTCAACTAGATGAATCGCTTTGTTTCTTAACTTAAGGTCTTCTTATCCAATTATTAACTGTATATTATTATATTATAGCTGATATTTCATGACTAATTAGCCTATCCTGAATTTTTATTAATAGCTATAATTTTATTTCAATTCAGATTGGACGAATTTCGACCTTCAATTTTTGGTTAAATTCTGCCTATGGTGAGATATAATTGGTTTTAATCGATACCAAAGTTCCGAATTCCGACTTTATTTTTTCTCACAAACTAATGATCGAAGTAAAGATTCAGAAGGTTATCCCGTATCCCTTTGAAACTGTCTTAGGACAATATTTTGATTATGAACACATTGAATTCGTTCATCCGCGCTCATTGGGTACCTATTATTTGCTAGAGGACAATGGTGACAAAATCATCTACGAGCACGTATGGCCTAGAAAGGGATTGATTGGAAAAAGCAGTATTGTAGAACATCAATACTTTCCACCCAACGAAATGTGGTTCATCTTCACAAAGGGACGTTATAAGGGTGTTAAAGTGCACACAAAATTGTTCGCGCAACAAGAAGAAACCTTGGTTGATGAGACTTATTATACACCTCTGCCAAATTGGAAATGGTTAAAAACCTTGGTTGGAAAATATACCCGACTGGAAGTAGAAAGAGTATGGCAAGAAGATTTAGATGTCGAAGTTTGTCATGGCGGTTGGCCGGGCATTCCTGAGTCATACTGGAAGTACAAAGAAAATGGACAAATACCTGAAAATTTGTAATGTGGATGAAATCCCCGAAGGAAATTCAAAAATTGTCGAAACTAATGACACAGGAATTGTCATGATTCATGCCAAGGGAAGTTTTTATGCTTTAGATAACAGATGTCCGCATAAAGGAGGCCCCCTTGATCTGGGCCGAATTTTGGATCGATCCGTAATTTGTCCGTGGCACGGGGCGAGATTCGATCTGCAATCCGGCAGATTACTTGAAGGACCTAACTGCAAAAACTTGAAGAGCTATGCAGTACAGGTCAATCAGGACAAGACAGGATGTCCCGCGCTTTTTTTAGATTCATGAGTAGATGATTGAATCATATTACAAACTTTCGATTTCATGAATCAAATCTTTTAGAGATGGAACAGCCAGGATTGGTTGATATGGATATTTCTCTAAATCCAACGGATCCGTCGAACCACTAAAAAAACCAGTACTGTTCGATATCCCATCTGCAACCCCCCGAGGATATCGGTTTCCATAGTATCACCTATCATGGCAACTTTTGCTGTTCTGAGATCCAATTCCTTACGTGCCATTCTCATCATAACGGGACTGGGTTTGCCCGCGCTGAACGCCTTTCTTCCGGAGGCTATTTCCAGGAAAGAGACAGTCGAACCTCAACCTGGTCGAAGTCCACTGTCAGTTGGGCAGCTGGGGTCTGAATTGGTGGTAATCAACTTTGAACCATTGGATAATTAATTTTAACGCCTTTTCCAAGACTTCAAAATTAAGCAATCGTCCTTCACCGACAACCACATAGTCCGGATTGGTCTCGTTAATTGTGTAACCGTGATCGTGCAGTGCAGTTAACAATCCTGCCTCGCCAATCACATATGCCGAACCGTTGGGCTTTTGGCTAGCTAAAAGCCGAGCAGTTGAAATAGCATATGTGAAAATGTGCTTGATTTCAACATCAATACCCATATGCGCTAGCTTTAACACAACATCGCGTCGACTTCTTTGGCTGTTATTGGTCAGGAATGGAAAAGGAATCTCCTTTTCTAACAGTATTTGGATGAACAGGTCCGATCCCAGGATCAGTTTGCTTCCCCGATAAATCACACCGTCCATGTCGATTAAATAACCTCTGTTGTTGCCGGAGACGGAATTCAACTCTCCATCCATTTCGGGATCCGAATCATCTCCCGTTATTAATTCCATGCGTTAATTCTTCTCTAAGTTCAAGTTAATTGAGATTGACCAAAGAGTCAATATACGGGTAAGATGTATGCCAATATGTCAGGTAAACGGGATGGATAGGAAAAAACCCTATAGCAGCATTTAACCCTGAAGGCAAATGTTCCAATAAAATTAATTGCCAGCAAATAATTGGATTATACTTAGGCATAATTCCTATCAAGCATTAATGTGCCTAAATGCTAAACAAGGGATCAAACGATGTAGATAATCATACAGGCTGATACAAATAATCATACAAAGTCAGCCAATCATCTGCCAATAGAACTTGAACAAAATATACTGATTGGATGTTACGGCAATTTAAGGTCTTGGTCACGATTATGTTATTTTCCTTTTTCTAAATTCAAGAAGGGATAACATTTTCAAAAGATATGAACTGGAGGCGAGTCACCAGCCCTATTGCTGGAATCCAGTAATATTTAACCTTACCAAGTGATCTAAGATGAAACCTCGTTGTTGAACAATAGGCATTTCATTTTAGGACTTTTGCTCACTTGACGAAAATATGGAGATAGCATAAAATCGCAATAATTATTTGATTGAGAAATGGCAGAAAGGGTGAAACATGGCATTCCAACTCTCTGACCAACACATTGAAGAATTTCACATGTTGGGATATGCGGTATTTGGCAAAATACTGCCCCCATCACTGGTCAGCGATCTTCGTAGGGTCAGTGATACCGCGAGGGAAATTGCCCGAGAGCGGAGTGGCTCGCAAGTCCAGCGACTCCAACCAGTGGGACATTTCGACCTCGATCAGCAACCTTTTATCGACTACGCTGAATTGCCGGATCTCGTGGATGCGATCGCCAAGGTGCTGACGCCGCGGCACCGTCACGGAAACCGCGACCACCTTGGCATTCTTTTGGAACCAGCAGAAATGCCTTACTGTACTGCTTGGCACCGTGATTGGCGCGACAATATCCGTGGCTTGAACTTGGAACGATGGAATCAGGGGTTGCTGGACATAAATCTCTTTAACCAAATCAACTGCGCCTTGTACAATGATAGCTGTACTTGGGTGGTGCCGGGCAGCCATTTGCGGCACGATTTACTTGGCGAGGCGGAGCGGTTTCCGGATCGTCCCATCTCCGGGCCAAATTTGGGGGACAAGACGGTGGAAGAAAGAGAGCACATCTGTCTGGAATATTGTCGTAGTATGCCTGGCGCGGTGCCGTTGTATTTGGAGGCAGGCGACTTCGCCCTCTATCGAAACACTTTGTGGCATATGGGGAATTATGTTCCCTATAGTGCACGGGCAACTCTTCACGACAGTGCCATGACACCGGAATTCGAGGCGTGGAGCCAACGGGTGCAACAGGAAGCATCTGAGCGGCAGAAAGATGGTGTAGTGATGGACAACCCAAACGCCAATAGATTTTAATGCTAATATCCAACGGGATGTCAGCAGGATTATGAGTTAGAGAGTAATGACAAAGGTACAATATATTCCGTGGTCACCGAGAGTAATTATGACCGGTCGGAAGTTCCGTTTACCAGTCCAGACCAACGGCGCTTGCCCCAAACTTGAAACAGGGGAATTCCAGATCATCGACCACCGGTGGTCTGAGCGGGATCAGGCCTTTTTTTCTTATCTCAAATCACCAATGGAAAGTGGTGATTGCACCATCATCGTACAAGTGGAGGATCAATCAGAGCAGGTGTCGGTGCAGGTATGTCACCTTGATCAACTTAGGAATCCGCACGAATATAATGGGGTGTACTGGCCGAGACGCTGGCCAGTTGGACAGCCGTGGCATTCGACCAAAACACGTCAGACATTGCAAGATCTACCCATTTCTACCCCTAATTAAGGAATAACTTCGCTGGTGGATTGGCCAAAATGACACAACACTATGGAAACAACTGCCTGAAGCAGAATATCCCCGCGCACACTAAGTCAACGTTCATCAGGGCTGTCCATCTTGCGGGACTGCGATTTTCAGTTTTCACGGATTCTACCCTTGGAAACGGAGTCACCTGCCAGTGGATCTGCATTCCGAGTGTCCATCCTGTAGTAGCCGCTTCCCTAGTAACGATTTAACAGTGGGAGACTTTTCCAGGGGGGATTATGTCGACGATGGATTCGGTTACTTTGACACGTCAGGCCATATTTTTCTGTTCGCGGCTTCATCTCACCGTGATCTGGCTAATCTCTACATCTCGCCGATCCACATGTTGACCAATCGATTACGCTTGTCGGGATTCGACGTTGCTATTGCTCGCCAACTGGGTCTGATGTTGTTGCGCTACGCTGTTGAGGAGATCTATTTAGCCGCTGTTCCACAGTTCCGATATGGACCATCAAATGAGGTGGAGAAGTCGTGGGATTGGGGACAGCCTGATTGGGCTTCTGATCCGGATCCAATTGCGGCTTTGTACCGCAAGGGAAGTTTATGTTACAGCATTGATATTTCGGGAATCGGAGAGACGTTAGCATTAGCCTACGATACCATCTGGCCATTTCTAAAGTCAGACCAAGAACTAGTGAATCGAGCACAGGTGTTAGGCCTACAAATTCGGAATTCGGTAGATGTCGTACAGTTGATCGAAGAAATGTTAGCTTGCCTTCTTCAATGCTGTTTAGATGGTGCTGCAGTTAGCAACCTACCACGTGTTAGTGAAGGGGTATTGGTGTTGTTGCGTTGTTTAGAACGATTAGATGCGCAGGAAAGTCATGGGCTGGCTTTATAACAAAGGCCTGGCCAAACTTAGCGTTTTTCCGTACAACAATTTTTTCCCCGACGGTACACCGATGGAAGCAACTGGCGGGTGCAATAATATCCACACTAATGGTCTTTTCTCGTTGGAGTGCTATCTGCGTCAACTTAGGCGTTGCGTACAAACGAAATACCGGAACGAGCAGCAGTGGGCATCATTTATGGAGACGCTACGGGACATCGGCACCAAGATCTACTGGACGTTCAATTTTATGCTTTCGACCAACCATTTCTAACTGACCTCGGGTATCCACAATCTTGGGCTAGTGTGAAATATTGGGAAGGGGACTGGGGCACTCACAATTCCGCTTGGGGGGTTATATCTAGTCCAATCAGTCAAGATGCTAAATCTTCAGCAACTCCACACTTTTCGAAGCAGATTTCCGGACGAGGACATCTGGTGCGAACATTTTTTGTCGGTGGTTTGCAAGCTGTTGAGGTCAGAGCAGAGCGTTGGAATTGGGATCAACGGGCGCAGCATTGGTACAAACCCGGTATTACCTTCAAACGGCTAATCGCTCTAGTAGAAACCGATGGCGATGGTGTTGCCTTGATTGATTTGATACGCATCAGTGGTGGTATCGAACACTGGCGCGTTTGTCGTGGACTTGAAGGAGACTTTGTTATCGATGGAGTTCAGCAAACACCCCGTTCAGGAACGGTAGCTGATCCAAAGGGGAAACGAGGCGAAATCGATAATTTAGCCTACCCTGACCATGCAGCTCTAGCTTGTATGGATGATGTACTGATGGTAGACTGCCAACCTGCTTCTTGGAAAGGATGCTGGCAGTTTTCTCGGCAAGCAGATGTCCATCTTGATGTGTACCAACTTCGCACCAACCCTACCACGGAAACTCTAACCGCCAGATCGACCGCAGTAATGGGAAACCCCGAAACCTCGAACTATGCTTACCGGACACTGCTCTGGAAAAACATGCAAAAAGATCAAGACACGTACGTGGATCTAGTTTTTGAACCGAGAGTAGGTGAAGGTACACTGCGAAACGTCAAATCTATTGACAATGAAGCATCCGGCAGTGGTGTTGAACTGATTACTCAGCGAGGAAAAGTTGTCCAGTTCTACTGGTCGCCGGATGCCGATCTGACGGATCGTACGCATTTTTCAGATGGAACCGAGCTTCGAGGTAACCTGACAATCAGTGTTGATGGCAAATTTTCGGCATCTGGCTGCAGTTCATTAAAATATACCAGGAAAAAATTACACTTTCCCTAACGCGCGTCAGCAATCGACAATCGTCACACTAAACTGCTCGGAGTGCACCATCGAAGTGCAGGGATTTCGGCAAGTAGAGCTTGGAGATCGGGTCTGGATTAACCCTAGAGGACGGAGCCACAACTACTACCGGATCGATGCCATCAAATTGCTTTCACCTGACCGATACTGTCTCCAGCTTGACGTGACCTCGTTATTGGGTCGTGGTCGCGTTGTTTCGGTTAGGAACAAGACCATTGAGCTGGATTTTCACATCGTTGCTAGAACTGGGAATCTGCACCAAACCCGTCTGGAATGGGAAGATGGCAACCAATGGGAAGAAATCGAATCCGCCAACAACCCAGATCGAAACCATACCGTTGTTACCTTGAAGAAACCCCCTATATCGATTGTTATTGGTGAATGGGTGAGCGTGGTTGATTATGTAGTGTATGATACTGTGTTGTTGAAACGTGTGTGTTTTGCTGATGAATCTATTTAGGCGAAGAATTTACAGTCTAATAGTCCACTCACTCTCACTCCTCCCTGATCCAATTAGATTAGCGCCACCGTAATCCATAGATAGAGACATAAAACCATACGACAGGGACAATAGCAGCTGCCCAAAAATTCCTTTTGTCTATTAAGTCGCGATGTTGTTGCAGATTTTTTTCATGACTTGCTTTAGCATCCAAGTAAGCCTGGCGTTGAACCATCGACCAATCATCGAAAGGCACAGTTATCGATTTGATATCCTCTAACTTAGGATACTTAGTTTGAAACATCTGGAGATAATGATTTTCCCAGAATTCTCGTTCTACCAGAGACGTTTTCAATGCCTTGCCTGGTTGGCGTGTTGGTGGCCAACGGTTAGGCAACATTAAAGTCCGCAGGACACTCAATTCAGTCTGTATCAGCTTGTTACCGTATTCTCCAAATGCTTCAATATGTTGGATTCTACCTTTGGATTCAGGTTGAGATTCGTCCTCTTTTATCTTTTGAATGAGTTGAATGCTACTAGCAACCATCTGGATTTCAATGGTATCCCCACTTTCGATAGGAGACTCAATATATTTCAAGAATGTCCAACCCAGATTTAGGGATTCCGTAAACCGACCCGATTTTGACGAACGGATATAAATAGCAATATCCTTGATTGGCCTATGGCAATAAATGGCAATATCCTTAATAAAGCGTTGCTTTCCTAGATCAAGAATGTATG